>Ga0214545_1002641_pt1 | contig 34502 bp, 14 predicted proteins | sample CNSS4metaG_FD_160064 | JGI IMG/M metagenome (GOLD analysis project Ga0214545, IMG submission 160064) | Root nodule microbial communities from cowpea collected in UCLA plant growth center, Los Angeles, California, USA - CNSS4 | ecosystem: Host-associated > Plants > Roots > Nodule | place: USA...
AGGAAAATATATAATAAATAAAAATATTAAAAAATAATAGAAATATTCAAATGTGAGGCATAAAATTTTTTTAATTAACATACATCATTTTAACATAATTACATAAAGGTTATGATAAGATAAAAAAATATATTGGAGATGCGAATGAGTTTCATGACAAACCAATTAATTAAAAGAAATAAAAAAATAATATATATATATATATATATGGTTACTTAATTAATTGTGAATATTTTAATAATTTAAACGAGAATGGAGATATGGCGGGGACGGATATTATGGCGGGGATATGTACATCCTCATACCCATCCCCATACTCAACTGAAAAAGTCAGGGATTCCCCATATCCATACCCATACCCAGTCAATGCGGGGATTCCCCGTCAAAACGGGGACGGATTCGGGTAATACCCACGGGGACGGGTTTATTTGCCATCTCTACTCCCCACCGAGTATCAAACTTTTATCTCATCCCCATCTCCATCGGGTAACAGGTATAATCTTGTACCCGTACCCGTTTTCTTACTATTTCAATATAAATTTTAATTAATTTTTATAAAATAATAAAAAATTACGGTAAAGGAAACATAATATTATCAAATATTAAATATTAGGAGGATGATTGTTCTTCAATCTCAAATACTTTGAAATAAATGATAATCGTTTACATTTTAGATTAGAATACCAAATAAAATTTCATGAGAAAACATTTATTAAATTTGCAAACTGCAAACATTAATTAATGAAACCTAGTTGATACAATTTAAATATAGTTTTAAAAAAATTTAAAGGAAAATAAATATTCAAATTAAAATATATTTTAAATGTTTGTTTACTTCAATTTTTTCAATTCTAATGAATCTCTTTTTGTATACACTAATAAAAATGATAATATATCACTTAATCAAAATGACACAAATAACAAATAATAAACATAATAATAAAATGTTAACATAAATATTGTATCTTTTGAATTCCAATTTATGTTGGATGGTGATAAAAATATTCATAGCAATTACATTAAATTTTGATATTGTAGTAAATAAAAGTTATTTATACAATTATAGTAAAAAAATTACAGTATGATTGATATAATGAGTTAGAACATAAAAAATAGTTAGATAAAATATATTGAAATAATATTCTACATGATGAAAATAAACAACAAATAAAAATATTAAAAAATTAACAAATATGTGTCTTAGAAACAATTTGAGAAACTATTGAAAGAGACCGTACAAAAGAAAACAATTGGAGATACATCGTTTTAAAATAATTATATAAATGTTATGATAAGATGAAAAATATATTGGAGATGCGAATAAGTTTCACGACAAACCAAATAATTAGAAGAAATAAAAAATTATATATATATATATATATATATATGATTACTTAATTAATTGTGAATATTTTAATAATTTAAACGATGACGGAGATATGGTGGGACTAGTATTATGGTGGGGATATGTACATCCCCATAACCATCCCCATAAACCCAATTGAAAAAGTCAGAGATTTCCCATACCCATACCTGTAAGGCCCAGTTTATTTTTCTACCCTAATGTTTAAGGGTTGGCCTTAATCTGTTGGGCCTAAGGGTTGGCCCACAGGGTGCTAAGGCCCTAAAGCTACTAGGGTTTCCCATTCAGCCTCATTATTGCAAACAGAACCTAAAACGCTGGCCCTTTTCCTTTCAGAACGCTCTGTTAGGGTTTAACTCCGATCTTGGCCAAGATTTCTCGAGCTCAGATTTGCTTTTCCGCTCCATTTTCTAAGATTGTTTCTCGAACTTTTGCACTCCGCAGTTTGGGTCGAAGTCTCGTATAAGCCCTTTCCAGGTAAGGGAAGCTAGGGTTTACGGTTATTTATGTTTTTTGTATGTTTTTCTGAGTTTAAGTCATATCCTTGAGGTGTGCTCATGATGTGATTATTGGATATTGGTTAAAAAGTGATTTTGGTGTTGTTTATGCATTTTGCACGAGTGAACAGTGGCGAGCACTGATTCTCTCGCCCAAGCGAGCCTGTCTCACCTAGGAGAGACTAACAGAGACTCGCCCAAGCCTTCCTGCGCGAGCTTTCGCTTAGGCGACTTGTCTCCATTTTGAGCGAGATGTAATCTCGCTTAGGCGAGAAGGGACTCGCCTGAGCAAGAATTCGCAGGAGCCACTGTTCCACTGTTCATTGCTAGGACATAAATCCACTGCCACGTGGTGGTGCCTCATTTTACGTATCCGGATAAGTCAAGTCTTGGGGTCTTAAATGAGTTGGTAATCCATGTGTGAATGTCTGTTATTCATGTTTGACTCTGAAACTGCATGTTGACTGTTATGATATAAGATTCCTTTACACTAGCTTACCCTTTCACTTGCTTGTATGTTGTGTGTGGCTTTCTCTTTTGCGATGATCATCAATTTTATTGATGTGAGCAGATGTGAGAATCCTTGGCAGTGGTAATGATAGTAGAGACGGTGTAGCTTGAGGGTTGGACGGGTTTTGGGCTCACTATGGAGCCTCCAGCTGAAGGAGATCCAATAGTTTATGATTATCTTGTTTTGGACAAGAACTTGTGCTACCTTTAGAACTTTTTCTCTTTGTTTTGGTAGTGTGGTGCCTCTCTTCTCTTTTGTTATGGATATGTTTGGTGTAATGTGTACCTTCATATTCCAAACTCCGTACTCTCTGAATATTCATGTATGCGACGTTTTATTAAATTGGTTTTATCTATTTAATTGGGACGTTACAATACCCATATCTAGTTAATGTGGGGATTTTCCGTCAAAACGGAGACGAATTCGAATAATACTTACGGGGACGGGTTTATTTGTCATCTCTAGTAATGGGTTACGTGAAGTATTGGTACAGTGTGTATATACAAATTAATAAATGCTAGGCAGCAACCAAATACTTATAATTATAATTAGGTGTAAAGGTAATTATAGGAGGGAAGCCGAATATATTTTTCCTTGGTGCATTTAATTTGGGAATCTACAAATTTTTTTAGAAGTCTAGAATGCGCCGAATTGGAGAATTTAATTGGTATTTTAGTGTTGTATGGGTACTGTTAAATGATAATTAATGCAGTAAAGAGTATGTTCAGGTTTTGGAAATTAAGAATTAGGAGATGTGAGTTTTAAGACTTGGAGGAAGCTGTATAGGGCAATTACGTTATATTTTTTTTTTTTTGCATTTAAATGAAAATAATATGTTGGGCGGTATTCTTAGAATCTAGAAAAAATCAATATTAGAAAGGGGAATTAAAGTGGAAGCAGGTGGAGTTTTAAATAGTTGGATTAAAGTGGTATTAGAGGGATTTTTTTTTAGCAGAATTTTAAAGGAGGCGCTGCCATATATTTGTTATGTGTTGCTTAGAATAGCTTTCTAGGAATGTGCAACCTGGGTCTTAAGCAAAGAGTAAAAGTTGTGAATTTTTGTTGGTCATACTATGAATAGAGATGGCAAATAAACCCGTCTTTGTGGGTATTATCCGAATTCATCTCTGTTTTGACCGAGAATTTCCGTATTGACTAGGTATGAATATAGATATGGGGAATCTCCGACTTTTTCAATTGGATATAGGGATGGTTATGGATATATATATATATATATATATATATATATATATATATATGGTTACTTATTAAAATATTCACAATTAATTAAGTAACCATATATATATATATATATATATTGAATTTTTTATTTCTTCTAATTATTTGGTTTGTCATGAAACTCATTTGCATCTCCAATATATTTTTCATCTTATCATAACATTTATATAATTATGTTAAAATGACGTATGTCAATTAAAAAAAATTTATGTCTCATATTTGAATATTTCTATTATTCTTTAATATTTTTATTTATTTTATATTTTCCTTTCACATGAGTATGTTTAATATTCTTAATTTAAGTGTTTAATAGCATAAACATTTCATTTATTAGATAATATAAAAAAAATTACTTATTTTTATTAATTTTTTTTTATTTGAAGAACTCTTTTGTTTCGCTAAAACAATTATTTCTCAACCATTGAGTATATATGTTGATATTTGAAAAGTGTTCTTAGATGTCTAAGGTATTTTTCATCTTATCATACCCTTAATTATGCATTTGTTTTTCTTTGTGCGATCTCTTTCAATAGTTTCTCAAATTGTTTCTAAGACACATTTGTTAATTTTCTAATATTTTTATTTGTTGCTTATTTTCATCATGTAGAATACTATTTCAATATACTTTATCTAACTATTTTTTATTTTCTAACTCATTATATCAATCATACTGTAATTTTTTCACTATAATTGTATAAATAACTTTTATTTACTACAATATCAAAATTTAATGTAATTGCCATGAATATATTTTATCACCATCCAACATATATTAGAATTCAAAAGATACAATATCTATGTTAAAATTTTATTATTATGTTTATTATTTGTTATTTGCGTCATTTTGATTAAGTGATGTATTATCATTTTTCTTAGTGTATAAAAAAAGAGATCCATTAGAATTTAAAAAATTGAAGTAAATAAAGATTTAAAATATCTTTTAATTTGAATATTTGTTTTCCTTTAAATTTTTTTAAAAATATATTTAAATTGTATCAACTAGGTTTCATTAATTAATGTTTGTAGTTTGCAAATTTAATAAATGTTTTGGTTCTCATGAAATTTTATTTGGTATTCTAATCTAAAAGGTAATCAATTATCATTTATTTCAAAATATTTGATATTGAAGAAACAACCATCCTCCTAATATTGAATATTTGATAATATTATGTTTCCTTTACCATAATTTTTTATCATTTTATAAAAATTAATTAAAATTTATATTGAAATAGTAGGAAAACAAGTACGGGTTTGGGTACGAGATAATACCCGTTACACGATGGGGATGGGATAAGAGTTTGATACCCGGTGGGGATGGGTATGGGGATGAGGATGAATTTTTTCTACGAGGATGGGTATGGGATAGTGATAAGGGAGTTGTCATCGCCCCGCCCCGTTGTCATCCCTAACCAGGAAACACAAAAATTTTTATGGAAAACACCAAAAGGAGACTTAAAGAGAACTAAGAGGGTGAAGAAGGGTCTTGGGGTTAGAGTTGAAAGTGGAAGCTTGTTTTGGGAAAGAAGAAGCATCTAGGAGGTCATCCTTAGCGTGAGCTAGGGCAGAAAAACGGGAAAAGAGATAAGGGAGTTGTATTTTCGTGTTACCATGATTGTATGTTGCCTCGTAGCCATTTGATTTTTGTTTTCTTTATGAGCATGATGTTTGGTGTCCATGTGTTGCATTAAAATTGTATGTACATGTTTTGATGGGGCCAATTGAGTATGTATAGATGTCGGAAGCATAAATGGTTGAGTTTTCATGCTTTTGGATGAGTGGGCCGCGTCTTTGGGGTTTGGGTATTTATTCAAGTGAAAAACAAAATGAGGTTCTGCACATGAACCTCTAGTGCACCACTAGCTGGTAGTTTGGAACTGCTAGGCGGTGCTTAGTGCGTAGCAGGGTTCGCTTTTGGTTGTTGAGTGATGGTGCGTTGTGATTTCTGTTTGAATGTGGACCTTGATTTTATGTAGTTTTATGCATGATGGATGAACCTTTTCTAAATTTTGCATGTTTGAGTGCTTTTAAATTGTCCAAAATAGGTGCAATTACGTTATTTCTTGTATTTTTTGCACAACAGGGACTACCGGGTGGTGGTTTCCTACCGCCAGGCACAAGTCTCTGGTTTTGGTTTCGCTGGCCACTAAGCTCCAGTCGTTGGGCGACTACATTTTTTCTAGTCTTCCTAGTTTTCGTAAAATTGAATTTCCTGGTTCATTAATCGTCTAATGTTCACACGTGTTAGAGTACAAGCAGGGAGGTTCGTAGAGTTGGACTACGAGCAGGAAGGTTCGTAAGGTTAGACCACAAGTAGACATGCTTGTGGAATCATATAGAATCCCTAAGACCATGAGTGAGTATGTGTTGATCTCATATAGGTTATGAGACTAGGGTTGTCTACGTACCTTCTTATGTAAAGGTCTTAACAAGATGATAAACTAGCTAAGTTATTTTGGGTGATGGGTTTATTCTCTTATTTATGCATGCTTATCTCTTTTGAACTCACCCTTTCTGTTTGTGTTTGGCGATGATCGTGTGACTTATCACACGGGAGCAGATGTGGTTTCAAGTGATATTGGCGAGGCATAGGTGAGGAGATGTGAGCTAGCCTTGGAGGATTTTGGAAGAGCTTTAAAAGAACTATATTTCATAATGTTTTCTTTTTTAAAGTTGATTTTAGTTTTTGGAACTTGTAATGGATTTTTTTGAATTATTGGTTTTGTCGATTGATGATAAAGATTTAAATTTTCCCACATTTTGGGAATGATATCAAATTATTAATTTTAATTATATGTTTACTGTAGCAAGTAATATTCGCTTGGGGTGTTACAATATGCATATATTTCATTTTTGGTTATTTGGTATATATGTAAATGCTTGAAAGTAATTAGGTTATTGTTGTATTAAGATATTATTGGGATGGTTCAAAATGTCAGGAAACAAGCCAAGCTCCAGAAATGTTGTTTTTGATGTGTCAAATCTAAGGTAGGTGCAATCATATATATATATATATATATATATATATATATATATATATATATATATATATATATATATATATATCATTCTTTTTGTTTTTGAATAATTTTAATTTTGTTCAAATGATAACATGCAGGGGTTGTATATATTCATGGTTCTTTTTGTTTTTGAATAATTAATTGTATCATGTGTTTAGGTTTTAGGATTTTGATGTAAAAGAAATAAAAATTCTTTTATGAGTTTAATTCCTAAGCATGATATGTACAACAATAATTTATACCTTCCTACAACAATGAACATGGATTCTCATACAATGATTTTGAACACCTTATGACAAATGATAATAATATGACAACTGATAATAGCACGGACTGATTAACAAGATTAATTTAGCGTACTCTAAAACTCCTCTAAATAGTGTTATGTTACATATTTTTATGCTAAGTTTTCCCATCTACGGAAGAATCACCCATCTATGCTCTCAGTTTTAGTCTAATTATGTGTTTGGATAGAGCATTTTAATGAAGCAATTCATTTTTTTTTTGAAGAATTTAAATTTCTTTGTGATGAAATCCTTTGTTTGGATAGAGAAATTAAAAAACATTTAAAATGCAAGCATTTTTCTTGAAGTATTTCAATTAGCTAAATTAGTAGAAATTCAAATACTCTCAAAATAGGTGGAATTTGAAATTTTTCTCAGTTAACCTCACACTCTAGACATCTTTGGTAGAGTTGTCAATTTGGCCCAATCCATATGTGGGCTCGACAAGCAATATGAACCGGACTGGTCCAACGACCAAGACAAGTCGGGCAGGCCCGACGACACAAATGGGTCCAGCAGGCCCGACAACCCACACAGGCTGAATAAACCCGACGACCAACATGTATCGGGTTGGCCTAACGACACAAACGGGTCGGGCGAGCCAAATGACCCAGACGGGTCGGACAAGCCTAACGACCAAGATGGGTGAGGTAGGCCCGACGACCAATACAGATCGAACTAGTCTGACCGCCCAGACAAGTCGGGCAAGCCTTGTAACACCCTATATTTTATATTAATTATATTTAACTTTCTTGCTTAAATATGTAGAGTGAAGTAATTTTATGATTTCATAAGTGAATTGACAAAAGGCTTTGTACAATGTAAATGATGTTTTTTTGTGCTAACTACTTTTTATTTTGGAGTTGCCTAAGTAAAATTGTGATTAAGGCTTCATTAACCATTGGGTTAGGCTGAAACTTTCCAGGAGCATTCTTAAAACAGTTTTTCAATATGACTGGTGGGATTTTAAATTGGACGTGTACGCAAGGAGCAGTAACTTCCGCATTTTAGTGTAAAAGTTAGGTCTGTAGCTGTTGTCCAATTTTGAGTTACCTTGGTAAATATTTGATTACAAATTCATTAACCGTTGGATTAAGCTCATATTCGATCGAGATGTTCTAGAGATATAGGTCTTTAGTTTCACTGTTGGGATTTACAATTAGAGCTGTGTGGTAAGAAATATGAATTTTATACTTTGGAGTAAAAATAAGTCTTTTGGAAAGTCAACAAGTCTTCTTGCAACTACCACGAAGTTGCCTACAATGGGAATTTCGGATAATTTATATGGTAAAAATAAACTTATCCTCACTAAGGAATCTCATAAATCTACCATTAATTCATCCTTATCCCTTTGTCCAAGAGTTTTCCTATAAATAGGACTTCATTTCACACATCTTCTTTATAAAATTCAAAACAATAGAGAAGGAGAGGTCTAAATTCTTGGGAGAAAATTGAAGTAGGAGAGAGAAATAAAGGACCTTGAGGTCTTAATTTTCATCTTAGAGTATAATTTGCATCTTGAAGGTATGAAGGGTCTATCTCAAATCTCTAAGTCTTTATCTTAACAAGTTTTCTTTAATTATACAATCTATCTTCTTGATTCTGAAATTTTCATACATTATCTTGAAAGTTTGAGTTGAAAAATGGATTCCTTGGGTATGAAAACCTAAGGTTAGGTTCAAGAATCATCTTATTTGAAGTTTTACACAAAAATGTATAAATAAAACAAGTTTGTTATTTTACTTATAAGATTTTATACGAAAATTATGTTTAAATTATGATTATTTTTTTGATTAATTTTTTGTAAAGTTATTGTGAAAGAATGATTTATGCTTGGTTGTTGATTTTAAACTCTTTTTAATTTAGTTGTTTTGACTATTTTTAAAATAATGAAAATTAGAAACACAGTCGTAATGTTGTCCAAATTTTGTAAAAGTCTTAACAATTGCATATAAAGATAAATGTGAAAGGATGATTATAAATCAAAGTACATAAATAAAGAATAAAAAGGATTGTATGGATAGTACATAGATACACTGAGTATAGAGTCCAGAGAAAGGTCTGGTAGACCTAGGAGAATAGAGGGTGGTGATATAGATACCTTGGATTTACATACATAATTATTCGGGTATTCAAAAATTCACAAGCCTCGCACTCTATTCTCGAACGTCCTCTTAACTATACTGTAAGACCAGGAAGGTAGAATAACGTATACGTTATATTGGTGTAAGACCATTGTGATTCAGAAAAAGTCTAATGATAGTGATTGGGACCCAAAATATATAAAGAAAGAATATGAGATGAATATACTAATGAGTTGAAACTCGGAATTTGAAGAATATGATTATTAAAAGATTGATAATCAGGATTTTGATATCCTAGATTCAAAACATTCAGAAATGATTATTTTATTGATTAACTTGATTTTGATATTTTTGGCATGGTTGGTTATGATATTATGTAGATTTAAACTTTTTGTGAAGTTGTTTCATTCAATTGAAAGTTTATTCAAATAACTGTGTTTTGAAATGTTATGATGAAGTTTTAGAGTTAAGGGAAAGACTCACCCTTACTTTCTTTATTTTTCAGAGGAAGAAAATTGAGACCTAGAATATAACAATGAGATTGTCTAGTTTAACTTTTCATGTAACTTTGGATTCTGTTAAAGCTACAACTGATATTGTGTAACTTGTTTGTGATGTATTTCAAACTAAGAAGTATCTTTAGTTGGTTGTAAAAGTATAAACAAACTTCTATCACAAACACTTATATATATGTTAATATTTTATTCGCATAAATATCATGATTGTCAAATAGATGATACATTCGAGTGGTATTTTTTTAGTTTGGTATTTGTTAAATGAATACAAATAAGTTTTCCTTACATAAGTAAATGGTACGTTAGATAAGTAAAGAACATCTAGTAGCACTAGGTTTTAGTTGGGTGTTACAGCCTAACGACACAAATGGATCGGGTAGGCCCGACAACCTATACAGGTTGGGCGAACCCGACGACCCACACCTATCGGACCGGCCTGACGACACAAACGGGTCGGGCGAGCCAGACAACCTAGACAGACCGGATAGGCTCGACAACCAAGAGGGGTCAAGCGGGTCCGACGACCAAGACAGGTTGGACGGGCCCTACGAACTAAACAGGTTGGGTAGACCCAACAACCCACATGTGTCGGGTAGGGCCGATGACCCAGGCATATCGGGTTGCCCAAGGACACAAATGGGTCTGGCGAGCTCGACGACCCAAACGGGCCTGACGACTTAGACGAGTTAGGTGGGCTCGATGACCAAGACGAGTATGATGAGTCCAATGACCAAGACGAGTTCGATGGGTCCAACGACCAAGACGGGTCGGTCGGGCCCAATGATCAAGACAGGTCAGACAGGCCCGATGACTAAGACGAGTCGGGCCGAACATGCCTGATGACCACGATGGGTCGGACGAGCCCCACGCCACAAACATGGTGGATGGTCCTCATGATCGAAAAAGGTCTAGGGGTGTCGTGTAGGCTCGAAGACCTAAATGTGTTAGGTACGCCCAACGATCCGTAAGGCCCGACCTGTCCAACAACTTTGACATGCCTGACCGGTCTGCCGACCAGACATGCCCAACAACTTTAACGGGCATGACCAACACTTATAAGTTGTCGGCTTGGTCAGGCTTATCTGGATCGTTGAGACGGTCCAACACGTCGAGTTTTCTCGACCGACCTGGCCCGTCTGGGTCGTCGGGTCATACCAGCTCAGTTGGGTGGTCGGGTCAGCCCGACCCATCTGAGTCCTCGACCCATCTGAGTCCTCAACCCATCTGAGTCCTCAAGCCCGTTTCTAAATTTATCATGAATTCAAAATATAATTAAGCTTAAAATAAATATTGTTAAAATGAAATTTTATCTCATAAGAAATTCAATTGTTTATCTAAACAAAAAATTGAAATGTAAGGTATTTTAATTTCTTTATCCAAACAAATTATTTAGAAAATGAAGAGAATGTAATTGTAAACAATTTAAATACATTGCATTTTAATTTTCAAACGTTGTTGAAATGTTTCATGGTAATATTATTTTAATTTAATTTTTCTGAAAAGTGAAGCCTATACCTAAGGGCATAAAGAAATCTTCAGGGTTCATGCATAATATATACATGTAATTAAAAATGTTTTGTGTTCTATTTTTTAAAGTTTAATCTTCACTTTCAATTTCCACCAGGTATTTTTGGGGAGGAAAAGGAAATAATTTCAAACAGAACTTATATTTCAGGTCATGTCAATTGAACCCGTAATTATGAGTTGTTTTATTTGAAGAATGTATTTTTTTTCTATTTAAAGTTCTTGATTTTTTTATTTCTTTCTCGTTGTTTTTTTTTCTTAGGAGTTTTAAACCTTTGTAAACTGCCGGTAAATTGCACTATTTCAACGATTGCTAGAAATCTCAGGTATTCCATTAACAAGGAAATGATAAATCATAGAAACCGTCTTAACAGAGGTTAAAACTCTTAGAAACACCAAATTTAATTTCAGTTAGAAACAATTATTTTTGTAGTCTAGTAACAATCCCACAAAGCGTTCATTAATTTACAATGTATAGCTTCATATATTGAGTAAGTGTATGAGAAGTTTAGAATCAAAGTATTATTTAGATGTGAGATGTGGAAGAGTAGACCTAAAAATGAAGTAATAATCGAAATAGGGATGAAGAAATGGATCATGTGCTTGCCTTGGCACTACACAAAGCTCATAATCATCTACTTTCTTTTTCTTCCATTTGAAGTAGAGCATCGGAAAAGAAACCACATTGCTCATGTTATTATATGCTGCTACTTTCACCATTTATTTGGTCACAATTGGTCACAATTTATTCATCTCTCTGTCTCTGTTTTCAATTTCTTAAGGTAACCATTGCAATAGAAGATGTAAAGAAATTTTCTTACAATTATGTATATTTTTACCCTGAGAAAATGTTATTTTAAAAAAGGAAGTAGCATTTAGGATTTGTTGAAAATAAAAAAAGTGGTAGTTTGTTTCGTTGTATTTGGAATTGATTTGATATATGATTTTGGTGTCATAGTTTCAGCATCATCCAAATTTCCTCAAAATGCCACGGTCGTTGATCAAACATCATCGCTTTGTTAATTCAAGTAGCCCTGATGATGATCCATTTTCCAATTTTATTCTACATGCTAGGAGAAAGTTAAGGCGTGTGGAAACTCGTGAGAACTCATTCGCCTCCTTATCTTTGCTTTTAAAATTTATTGATTCACCTAAATAACTGAAAGTTACAGCAAAATATTTGTTATCAAATGTTACTTAGGCAACAACAATGAAAACATTGGTTTATATGGATTCATTTCAAACATGAGTTACATTTATTATTTTGCAAAAAAAATGTTTTATTAATTAATCACTGATTATAAGTATTAGTTCATCCTAAGATTAAGTACTAAGTATAACATATCTCTAAGATAAATGAAATTGATAAATTGCGATGTGATCACTTGTTTTGAAATATAGTTTATTTAAAATCATATTTGAAATATGTTGGAATCGAAGACTTTAAATAGCGCAATCTACTTTATTTTGATCTGATTCATCAAAAGTTGCATTTGAATGGACTAATCTAGCCCACGGTGATTCATCAAATTCAATAGACTTTAAATAATAATTAATTAATAAGTAAAGTGAAATTATTTTCCAAAACAGATTTTAAAATATAAATTAAAAAGCCAAAAATATGTCTGAAATCCTATACATTTAAATTAGAATCTTCTAAATTGTCATACCCGATTCACTTATTAATTTAGCATAGCTAATAAGTAAAATTCAGAGTTAAATATTTATTTGTGATGTATTTACGTTTTATGCCTATGAAACTCTCAATTGTGGAGCCTAATTTGATAGTGTTGGTTTTTGAAAACCGACACTAATTTATTATTAATTTTTAAATTATTTAATTAAAGTAGTTTAATATCGGTTGAACTGATATTAATACGTTTTTATTTTGAAATTAATTTAAAATTTTAAAAATTTATATTCATTGTCATAAATATATAAAAAATTATAATATATAAATATTACAAATAAATAAAAATAAATTATATTTATGTCTCTTAATTTATTTATTTTTAATATTTATTTTTGTTAACATCACCACTGACTTATATATTTTTAATAACTATTTTAATTAGTGTTTATTAAACCGTCATTAATTTATTTGTTTTTAATTTTTATTTTAACTAGTCTACTTTTAATATTTATTCTAATTAACATCCATTATTATTTATTTTAGTTACTTTTTGCTAAATAATATTTATTTACTGCAAAAGTTAAAAATAATTTTATATTTTTAACAATTTTCTAAAAAATTATGTCATATTTAAAGTTAGTTTAATCAATTTCAATAATGTTGCAATTTGACCCATATTAATATTTGAAAATTAAATTTATATTTTTTATGAGCTTCGTGTTTATACATTTTCAAAGTCCTCTTTTAATATGCAGTCTCTTGGACATCAGAGTATACGGCGTTCAACATACATCGTTATCCAGGTATTTCAAGTAAGAGAATGCTCAGATAATGACATGCAAGTTTACATTGATGTTTTTCAATTTATGGAACAAAAATTAATAATACTTGATTAAATATCATGTGATGATTAATATAACCTCCTAACACTTCTCTTCTCCTTTGTGTTCTTTTCTTCCTCTTTGATTTGGAATGTACCTATCTTTTTACACTTAACTACATAGTTTTAATTTCATCTAGTAAGTGAATTTATATTTTACTTAATCTTATAAAATCATTTTTGGTAAAGTAATATTTACACACAAATTATATATTATTATGATTTTGATTATATCATTAGTTTATGCAAAATCTATTAAAGATTATGTCTTGTTAGTATTATTTGTGACATGTAGTATTACATAAATAAATTTACCTGTATTCCACCACTACGACTACACTATTACGAAAAGACATTAGGGTTGATATTACGACATTATAGATGCAATGTAAATGAGTGTTATAAGAAATCAGTCTGTGAGAATTAGTAATAAAGTAAAATGGTATAAGTAACATTCTTTTATTAATAAATACACACTTTTGATTTAATAATCTAAGTGTTGTTTACTTTCTTTTATTTTGAATACTTTTCTATTTTCTTTCCTTACTTGCCCCTTTAATGTTAACTTGTTTTTGCATCCAACAATCATTAGGATTTGCATCACTACGATTGGCATCAAGAGAACTTGGAGATGCAAAAGAAGCTACAATTCCTATTGAATTTTCTGAAATAAACAAATTACATTTTAAGGAATTACCTAATCTAAGGGGCTTCTCATGTGGAGATATGGTTGAATGGCCAATTTTGAAGCATGTGATTCTGAACAACTCTCCTAACTTGAAGAAATTTGGGTTGGGAACAATAAAAGAATCGCAATTAAAGAGATTTATCTTAGAAGGCCAAGAACAAATTGACATTGATACCAAGATTCTCCATCTTTTTGAATTATCGGTTAGTTCTCCCTCAAAATACTAATTAGTTATATACTTGCTCTCTTTAGTTTAAATTATCTATGATTTTTATCTTTTTAATATTTTTACACCATTGAGCTTTTAACTTTGAAAACTTTGAAAATTTTGTCTCCATTAATTTTCATCTACCAAAACTTCATTTCCTACCAAAAAATCTTTATAGGCATTCCAAATAATTTAAAACCTTTACTGAAAACTCACTAACCATAAAACATCAAATTTAATGTCAAATAACTAAATAAACAAGCTAAAATTTTCCTTCTTCAAATCATATCTTAATAATCCGCAAACTACTTCAAATTTTATTAATTTATCGCTAACTTTCTCTTGAAAAAAAATTAGAAATATTTTATGACTAAAAGTAGTAAACTTTCACACATTTAAACATAAAAATAAAAAGTCAATTATTTTGGATATGTGAAAGAAAATTGGCATATATATAAAAACTAATTTTACTTACTTTAAAAGTAATAAAGGCAAGCTAAAAAGCCAAAATTTATATTCATATTGAAACGATAACTTACATGAATGAGTGAGTATAAAAATAAGTCAATATTACAAAAATTGAATGCAAAATCTTACAGGATCAATTTTCAACAATGGAAGAGTACTCTATTGAAGACAATGAGGAATTAAGAAAGGCAATAGATGACATTCGCCCTTCACATTTTAGGAACTTGCTAAAACTTTCGATAAAATATTGTGATCAAAGGCTAAACAATTTTTTGTCTATTTTGATGAAGAGAGCAAACAAGCTTCAAGATATAAGCATTAAGCAATGCCAAACTTTAGAACATTTGTTTGATCTCAATGAATTTACCCCTGACAATGATGGGCATGACAAATATTTTACACAAATAAAGGCATTAATATTGATAGAACTACATCAGGTAAAATGCATATGGAACAAGGATCCAGTGGGAATTCTTGGCTTTGAAAATTTGCAAATGGTACACATAATAAGTTGTTCCTCTCTGGATAAGTTGTTCACTCCTTCTGCAGCTAAGAAACTCAGCCAACTAAATGAACTAAAGTTAGAGGCATGTCAAATGTTACAGAAAGTTATTGATAGTGGTAACATTGAAACAATTAAATTCCCAACATTAAATAAGGTGGAGTTCAAGTCTCTCTCAAGATTGATTCACTTTTACTTATATCCTCTAGAATTCCCACAACTAAGATCTTTGATAATAGAAAAATGTCCCGAGCTAGAAGAATTTACAACTGGGTTTGCAACTACAAATGCGTCACAAATAACTAATGACAGGTCGTTTTCTGAGTTGAATGAACTCAAGTTAGATAACTGCCACAAGTTGGTATGTGCAGTCTCTTCTAAGGCATTGCATGAGTTGAAGAGTCTGAAGAAGCTCATTGTGAGCCATTGCAACACATTGGAACTGGTATTTAACATTCATGATGAAATATCTTATCATACAAATCTCCTACAACATCTGGATGAATTGATTTTGATTGATCTACCTAAACTAAGTTATGTCATCAACAAAAAGTTTGTTAGGTTTTGTGAAAGCATGCAAAGCTTACAAGTGAAGCAATGTAAGTTACTTAAATGGCTACCAATTTCTTTAATGCTGATAAGTATAGAAATTTCAAATTGTGAAGCCTTGGAGAAAATTATGACCACTGATAAAGATGAAGGAACAAGAGGAAAGAACACATTTCCTAAGTTAAAGTTTGTCTGTCTCAAGAACTTGACAAACTTGTATAGTCTTTTCTCTTTTACATCTGAATTTCCTTCCTTAGAAGAATTGAAAATAACAAATTGTCCCAATTTGACAAATTTTGTTGAAGAGTCTAAGGAACTAAAAGATCTTTCAATATCGACCACTTCAAATGTTTTCTTCCCAAATTCAGTAAGTTTCTTCCTAAATTCAACAAGTTTAGATTTAAAACTATAAATGATACTTATGATCATATGTGTATATATATAGATAATTAATATATATATATATATATATATATATATATATATATATGTGTGTGTGTGTGTGTGTGTGTGTGTGTGTGTGTGTGTGTGTGTACAAGAATGATTTTCTATATATAGGAAGGTGTATAGTGTTAATAATCTTTGTTCCTACCATTGAAACTTATCGTTTGTTCATTACTTCCTCGCAGTTATCATTGGAAACATTGAAGATGTTGTACATGAAAAATCAAGATTTTGAGAAGCTTTGGCAGAACAATTGTCATTCCAAATCATTTTATGAATTGGAATATCTAACTTTGAGTAACAACAACAAATTATTGAATGTCATCTCTTCTAACATTATCATAAGACTTAACAAGTTGAAAAAATTGACTTTGGAACAATGTGATGTATTGACTGAGATATTTTATCTTGAAGATGATAAACCAACTGGTATTATCCAAGAACTTCTTCCTCAGTTGCAGGAATTGGCATTGAGTTATCTAAGAAGTTTCACTTGTATTTGGAACATGGAACCTTCAGTTTCCTTTTTCCAAAATTTAATGTCACTTCACATTGTTCATTGTGGAACCCTCCAAAGTCTATTTTCAATTTCTTCTACAAAAAACCTTCAAAATCTCAAATCACTAAAATTGTGCAATTGTGACAAATTAGAGGAGGTAATATCTATTGATAATCGTGAAGACATGACAGTTAGTTTTCCAAAAATGGAGTGTCTTGTACTCAAGGATCTTCCAAAGTTGCTTAGTTTCCATCAACAAAATGGAACAATTCATTTACCTAACATACAAATTGTGCGGGCAAGAAATATTCCAAGAATGAAATTTTTTTCAGTAGGTATAGTTATCACCCCATTGCTGAGATCAATACATGTTACATTTGCCAGGAAACTTTGGTTAGGAAATTTAAATGAGACCTTATCCTATATAAGCAACAATCCAGGTATGTAAATTTAGATATTATATACAAAACATAGAAAGTTATAATACTATAATGTTAAGATGTTGATGAATACATATTTTATTGTGTGGTTTATTTAATTAATAACATTCTTTTAGGAGCTTTCAAACATGTTATTTAACTATTTGTTTATTATTTATAATCTTTTTCAGTAAGATTTTTTTAATTTATGTTTTCTCTTTATTTGTATAGGCAAATTTCATTTTGCAGAATTATTTGGTTTTCCTTCATGAGCGTTGTGAGAATGACATTATCAATAAACTCAAGTACATGCTCCTAGAACGAAGTGAGGTTTGTCATCCTCTTCATGGAACACATATTTGGACAGTTTGTTCACGTGACTCTAAGGATTAGGATGAACACATGTTGTATAAAGGTTGGTAATGAATGATGTTATGGAACATAATATATTATGTGTCTGGAAAAAGTTCCCAATATAAATGGATATTTCCTTAATAACTTTAGTTTTTATATTTACCGACTCCAACCACGTTTCAAATGTGAATTTGACCTTTGGTAGGTTGGTTATTATAAGATGTGAAGACATGAAAAAAATAATAGAGATTTAATTTACAAGGAATGTTTGATCATATAACATGAACTTAAAATAGGATAACAAATACATTTAATTTTTAAGACATTATTTAAATTCATTTTGATTTTGATGAAATTTAATGGATTGATTGAATATAAATACAAGTATGAATAATATTTTACATTTTAAATTAGGTATGAAAATTGATTTTCAATTTTGTTCTTAAAATCAAAGATGCTAAGAATTTAGTCTTTAGTATTTCTTCATTAAAATTAAAGTTGGGGTGTAGAGATTCAGAAAGGTAACACATGAATTGAATCATAATTAAAAAGCAAAACAAATAAAACAAAATTAAAACAAAAAAAATATGAAAATATAAGTTCGTATACTTTAAAATTAAACAACTATTCTTATAAGTTCTTTAAATAATTATATCAAAATTTGAACAAATAACCAAATCAATTAATTAATTAAACGAATTATACAAATTAAATAAAAATATCATTCAATCTAGTTCGTATTCAGTGATCAAATCAATATTCAATCAGTTCCTATTTTTATTTATAAAATCAAAAACACAAATTGTAATCACAAAGTGCAAAACTGAGATCAAAGAAGAGAAATAACAAACTTGAAGTGATAAATGATGAGTGGAAAACTCAATCCAGCTTGTTCAATCTTGATTCCATAAAGTGATTGATGATTGCAAATTTATGCCCTCATCTAGCCTTTAATTTTGACTTCTTCATTGGTTTTTATGCTAATAGATTATTTAAATTAGGATTTTTTTTCTTAATTTGGTTTATTGAGCATGTGATACAAAAACATGATAAAAAAATAAGTTTTTAGTTGCATAAATGTTCTTTGGATATTTTAAGGTGTGTTAGTTTAGTTGCAGCTAAGTTAAACTCATGGAGGTGTGGAAATAAATTGATTAGAACTTCAGCTAAGTTTATTTTGACCTCTGCATCATTTTCCTCTTCCTTCCCTCTCTTTTCTTCTATTTGTATCTTATTTTTACCATTTATGGAATGCTAAACTTCTGATGTTAATTCTATGATAATTTCTTAACTAGATTTTGATGTTAGATGGAATAAATATGTTTGTTCCTTTCATTCTTCTTGTGATTTATTTTTATATATGTCTTTTGTCTCTTAATCAAGTAAAAGTAATGTTTTTTACATTGTCGTAAGTTAGCACAATATTAAATCTACATACCATAACACTCATATAAATCCGAGGATTTTTTATTTTAATTTAAAAGTTACTTTAATTAATGTTAGACATTTTTATGTGATTAAATGAGTTTTATCTAATAATTGAGAAGTTACTTTGCCAATTAACTTTTTACTTGATATAAGAAGTAAACGAATAGACATGATTAGGTATAGTAATATTTAATTGAGAAATTACTTTAGTTAAACTTGCTATGATTAATCTAAAAAGTTCTTGCTTTTGAATGAGAAGTTATCTGATTAAAAGTGAGGACAACACCAAATTAATTAAGTTAGCATGATTAATTTGAAATCATAGAATAATATTTAGAACACCAATGATGAATCCTATTTTTAAAAAGTAGTGAAATCAACCTATTTTCTGTACTACTATTTTATTTATTTTAATCTTGTTAAAATTTTATTTCTTTCTTTCATTTATGATTTTGTTATCCAATGTTTTTATTTATTTTGTTTATCTTAATCTTCTACCATTATTTTTATTTTATTTTACTAACTCTCTTGTACACGATCTTATATGAACTAATTTGTTAAAAATCAATTTTATTGGGAGATGACTTAGGGTTGATTTTCCCTTTTCTAATTTGTGTGCTACTAGCTCGACAATATGTAAATTACTTTAGTTGATGTTAACTCACTTTTTCATAGATCGTTTTTAAGAGTTAAATAAAACCCAAATAATTCCCCCTAACGAAGTATAGGAAAATTGACTCGGGATCGAATTCAAGGAAATGTTGCGTGTCATGTTTAGCTTGCATAATTAAATCTCGCTTAAAAGAAAATACAACTAAACAAAAGGAGGAAAGAGAAATTTTAAAACTAAGAAAAAATGCAGAATTTTATTCAATTAAAACTAAGCTAATTGCATGCTTGAAACTAAAGAAGATATGCATTGATGCAATGCATGAGAGGCAAGGAACCTAGAATGGAATGAAGAATTGAAATGGCTCTTAAATGGAATGAGATGTGCCTAGAGGAATTGATCATGTGTGAATAGATTTGCCATGATGAAATTGCCACTGCAAGTCAAGAGCCACATCAAAATTCAAATAGAGAGTGGCTGCAAAGAAGTTACACTGTGGTAGCAGTGAATTTATGCAGGATGTAGTGTGCAGAATTGATGAAATGGTAATGAATCTAGATGAATGAGATACGAATGAAGCTGGAAACTTAATGTGATAACAACAACTATTCAACAAATGGCAACACAGAATATTCAATCACATTATCACCCGGTGGATTCAATGCAAAGATGAAATCAGCGGAATGTACATGCAGAATGCAATGCGGATCAACCACTGGAATGCATAAATAAACTCAACTGGATGTAGATTTAACAGCAGAACAGACGTGAATGAGGTCAAATGTGCATGCCTACATTATGCATAAATGCAAAATATAAACTAGAATTCTAAATGGGAATTATGATAAATTTAATATAAAATGGAATGAAAGTTAAAGATGCACTGCCAACTTATTGACAATATGCGTGAATAAACTATGGCGATAACAATTCCATGGCTGCAACCATTTACTCGGCCAAACAAAAGTGACAGAGCGTCAGCTGAAATGCTTGGAACCTGCAGCGGAAATTGGTCCATGACAGTAGAAATGCATATGCAAGTGTGCTTAGTGAATCATGCACGTGACAACAGACTAAAATGCAATGCAGAATGAGTGAATTGTGGCAACAGAGAACAACACTAATCTAGCATGAAAATGAATGCAAGACGTGGATAGTGGTTAGAATGCAGAATGCAGATAACACCTTGGAATGAGGAATTGAAATGAACTTTAATTGACATGAATATTAACCTAGATGGTTGTTAGATGATTGCAGCTTGCATGATCAGATTTATCAGGATAAAACACTACTGCAGACCAAAAACAACATCAGAAACCAGATTTGATCTCAACAATGGAATACTCACAAGATAGTAGCAGGATCTTCAATTTTAATTCATATCAAACCAGGTTACATACAAAATGAGTTCAAACTAAGGCATATGCTATCAGAATTGAAAACCACTAACAAATGTAACAATTTAAAACTATGACAGCAGAAATGCAAATGCAAGTTTGTAACAACAGTGAATCAGTACATGACAGTTGTAAGACCCGGGAAAATTAATTAATTAATTAATTAATGCGGAAGGAAGGCGTCTTTATGACATTAATTGTTGTGTAATGTGACGTGGAAAAGTGCTAGCTCATATGGTTGAGAGTACTTTGAGTGTGTGAGAGGACTTGGGTTCTAGTCTTATGTATGCCAATTATGTGTCGTTGTTTTATGATTTATTTTAATAATATGTAAGAGTGGGGAATTATTAACCTACCATGAGCCACTTATAAAAGGCTAAATTGAAGAGAGAATAGGGTTTCTGCAATTTGGTTATTGTGCAAGGGCTAGACCAAGCGGGGACTACGAATCAAGGCTTCTACTTTTTCAATTTTGGTCACTAATTCCATGCTAGGGGAGTTGAACCCAAAAGTTCATGTTGTTCTGCGTATTGCATGGTTTTGGTGAAAATGTGTGCTAAAATTCGTGATGCATATGATGGGAATGGGGGTGGAGTGATTGGTATTGCTATATGTTGAATTTTGGACTAAATGCATGAGAAAAGGGGTATATACATGGTATATGCGGGAATGGAATGGGATTTGGAAATTTGGGGATTTTAGGGAGTCTATACTATGCCAATGTGATGCTTTGTAATGTGTAAATTATTCTGGAATGCTCGAATTCTGTTTGGTGTGTTTTGTGGTGCGAATTGGACATGTTTGGAGTGGATCCAATGCGTGATCAGTGAGAGAACCTGCAATTCTCGCTCAGGCGAGCTTGGCTCGCCTAGGCGAGATTAGCAGAGACGCGTACCCTAGAGCCATACGAGCTTTTCGCTCAGGCGAAGAGGATGAGTTTTGAGCGACATAGGTTCTCGCTTAGGCGAGTAAGGGTCGCCTAAGCGAGATGGTGAGGGAGTTGTGCGTGTTGAGCGCGACTTCTCGTCCAGGCGAGGTTTTATGGATTTTGAGCGAATCAGTGTCTCGCTCAGGCGAGAGGACTTCGCCTAAGCGAGATGTCTTGATCAGGTGTGGTGTTTTGCTTGTATTTTAGCCCAGACGAGGTGAGAATGGGTGTTTGGGCGAACTTGTGACTCGCCCAGGCGAGAGAATCTCGCCTAGGCAAGGTGGACTAGCCTAAGCGAGATTGAGGGTCTAGCTTGGGCGAGGGGTTCCTAGCCTAAGCGAGTTTATGCTAATTACTATGTTTTCTATGTGCTTGTGAGTAGGTTTGGTTGTTATACCATGGTTAGGTTGTATATGCATGTGTTGAGGTGTGTTGGGCTTGAAGGACTAAGTCCATTGGGGGTTTGGGATGTGCTCGGTGGTTGGACACATGATGGGCATGGAACTGGTTGAGTTCCCGTCAGCTACTAATGGGCGAGGAGTCCTTAGTATGGTGATTGCATGTGTCGGGTGCACGATGGGCAAGGAACTGTGATGTTCCCGTCGGCTACTATTAGGCGAGAAGTCCATATTATGGTGATTGTGTGCGTGCCAAGGTCCAAGTGTGAGACTTGGATGTTGATACTACAGGCTAGGAGTCTATAGGGCAGGACTATGAGTGGGATAGGCTCATAGGGTTGGACCACGAATGAGTTAGTTTCGTGGGAGCACAGGGAAGTCCCAAGACCTAGTTCATGCATATGACTCATGAAGGACTATGAGGTCATGGTTGGGTGATTTGGAAATTATGAATTTAAATATGTTATTTTGGGTTGGAAAATATATTTATATTCATGTTTTGTTTATATATATTGTGCATAGCTCACCCTTTCTGTGTCTGTGTGGCGATGATCGGATAACTTGTTATCCGGGAGCAGATGATGTGACAGGTGGGCCAGGAGATGCTTAGACTCAGAGCGAGGGCTAGCATGGGATATTTTGTAGATTCATATATATGTTTATTATTTTACCTTTGAGGATATTATGTAAACCTGGCAGGAGCCATTGACTTTTATTTCAGTTTTATGAATTCTAGACTCTTGGTTTTATGGCTTTATGAATGAAAGTTTTAAATTTCCCGTGTTTTTGGGAAATGGTTTTATTAAATGCGTTCTTTATTTTATTTTGGATTTTATTTATTAAATATCAGTAATATTCCTTAGGGATCTTACAACAGTGGTAAAGCAATGCAACAAAATTTGGTCAGATTCACATTAGCTCAAATGAAGGTACAACAGTCCATTCCAAATGAGAGTGTTAAATTCTCAAGCATCAACAATCACCATATTTAAAGCAAGTTCCCTAGGAAAAATTCAACTCACAACAACTTCCCAATCAACATAACTCCTTTCCCTATGCAATGCAGATTTGGTATGAATTATGTATGCAAATGCAAGAACATTACTGAATATGCATGAAAACCAGTAGTGTAAAGTACTATGCAGCCACAATAGCATGAAACATGAATACAATGCATATGTGAAACTATGATAGAATCTTAAATCAACTAATTAAACTAGCAAGGATATTAATTGAATAATCAAATGATAGCCTACGACTACAGCAGTAAACACAGAAATAGCTCAGGAGATTTCATCACAGTGTATCACACTACAAACGACGAAGCTAACAAGGATTCATCTATCAAAACCAAAACAAAGAAAACATATTTCAAGGGTTAAAAACAAGCTACTGCAAGAAACCTAAAACTAAAGCAAGGAACCATAAAGTGCAGAAATGCAACCAAAGTAAAAGCTTTGACAGAATTCAATCAATGGAGCAATTAAAGTAAAAGCAAGACCAATGATTTGCTCATGAACTCATCTACACTCGAGAAGACATCTCGGTGATTTGTGCCATATTGAACCCAAGCTCAACTCACTGACTAAACATCACAAACTGAAATTAAGACTAGAAAGTAGTAAAGAAAACTAAAAACACTACAGAATTTAAAGGCAGAAAACATAAAATTGCAAGTGGAATAATAAGCAAACAACTCACCAATGGTAAATCAGAACTGAAACTGGAATATTGTATTTCATTATCAAAATCAAAAGAGGATTACATGAGTTCAAGAGAAATGCTAGAATTAAAATGGTGAAAGGGAACTCACTTAGCAATCCCAGCCAATTTGTGCTCGTGATCAACCAAATTGAACTACTCACACAATAATGGAAAACCCCTCTTACAATGCACTTTCTCTCCCTCGCATAAGACCTCGAACCCTAGGTCAAAATTTCTCTCGTTCTTGCACTCTCCCTAGGGCTCCTCACAAAACCCTAAAAGCTGCCCTTTTAAAGCCTTTGATTCATCACTGACTCCAAACAGAATGCAAGGTTTACTCTTGTTGACAAGCTTAGAACGCTGCTGGTCTGGTGTGTGGACATAAGCTAGGCAACCAAACACACGAAAGTAGTCAACAGAGGGTTTTATTCCACTCTAAGCTTCCTCTGGAGTCTGATCTTGTACTGCAGATGTAGGACTTCTATTCAAAATGTGTGCACACCATTTTGTAGCTTCTGGCCAAAAAAATTTTGGAACCTGTCTTCCAATCAGCATAGTACGAACCATATTCATGATGGTTCTGTTTTTCCTTTCAGCAACCCCATTCTGCTGGGGAGTGTAAGCAGCCGTTAGTTTCCTCCTTATCCCTTGATTTCTACAAAACTCCTCAAATTCTTTTGAGCAAAACTCTCCCCCTCTATCAGTTCTTAAGCAAATAATGCTTTCTCCAGCTTCCTTTTCAACAAAGGCCTTGAAGTTTTTGAACAGGGAAAACGTTTCAGACTTCTGATTTAAGAAGTATATCCAAGTTTTCCTTGTTAGATCATCAATGAAGCTTAAAAAATATCTCTTATTGCTGCTAGAAGTTGGTTTGATTGGCCCACACAGATCTGCATGAACCAGTTACAGTTTCTTGGAGGCTCTCCATACTCCTTTTCTGGACATTGAATGTTTGTGTTGTTTTCCTCCCAAGCATTGTGTGCAAGCCTTTTGAGGAGCTGTGATCTGAGGCAATCCTATCACCATTTGCTTAGAGGCAAGAGTACTCAAGCCATCATAGCTTAAGTGTCCTAGCCTGTTGTGCCAGAGTTAAGAGTAGCTTTCTGTATTCATTTGAAGACACATATTTGCTTCCATAGTTGTTGTTAAGACAAACATCCTGCTAGCATTCATTGGGATTTCACATAGAACTTCTTTCTCAAGATTTGTAATGGTACAAGTGTTGCTTTGAATTCTGATGTGCAGCCCCTTTTCCTGAAGTTGTCCTATGCTCAATAAGTTGTTTTTCAGTTCAGGAACGTAATATACATGTGTAATAACATGCATCAAACCATTCACCTTCATTTTAATGGTTCCTTTCCCCATTACAGCTATATGAGTGTCATTTCCCATCTTCACTTTGCCTTTGAAATTCTCATCTAACTTTGAGAACCATCCCTTGTTGCCACTCATGTGGTTGCTGCATCCTGAGTCCAAGAACCACTCATCTTTTTTTTCCTTCTTTTCCTTCTACTAGGACCATTAGTAAGATTTCTTCCTTATGTGCATCCTTATCCTCCATTTCTGCATAATTTACTTTCTTCTCCCACATTAGACACTCATATTGAAAATGTCCAAGTTTATGGCACTTGAAACATTCAACTTCATTCTTGTAAAATGTTTGTCTTCCTCTTCCTCTACCTCAGAAGGCTCATCTTCCTCTTCCATTCTTCTCATCAAATATTGTTTGCATAACCTGCTCTTCTTCCACTAAGCATGTCATTCGCTGCTCATGCACCAATAGGCTACTTTGTAATTCGTCTATGGTCATGGTATTCATGTTGTTGGATTCCTCAATTGAACATACCACATAGTTGAATTTCGTAGTCATAAACCGCAAGATTTTTGCAGTGATGACACTCTCTTCCATACATTCTCCCACTACTTTCATACTTTTGGCTATCTTTAGAGTGCGGCCAAAGTATGAGTTCACCGATTCTCCTTCCTTCATTTGGAGTGTCTCGAATTCCTTTCGTAAGGCCTGCAGTTGCGCACGTTTCACCCTTGTAGAGCCTTGAAATTTTTGCTTCATAGACTCCCATATATCCTTGGACGTTTCATCATTTAGTATTGTGTCCAAAATCTCTCTATCTATTGCTTGATAAAGATAATTCTTTATCTTCAAATCTTTCAGTTGTTGTTCCTCCATTCGTTTAAGCTCTGCTTCTGATGCAGTTGCTTTGTCTCGGACAACATCAATGTTGTGCTCGAGCAAGTTCTAATACTCCTTGGAACGCAAGAAATTCTCCATTAATTTGGCCCAATGGTCATAATGACCATCAAATTTGGGAATGGCAGGTTGAACGTACTTGCTTGTGTCTGCCATTTCTGATAGCACTCACTGTTTTCCCAAACCTCACCAGTGTATCACTCTTCCCAACCCAGTTCAGAAAACAAAGCTCTCTAGTGTTTTTCTCTCTCTCTCTCACTCACAAGTAAGTTTTTGGTTCAGGCCCACGAAACTCTGATACCAAATTGTGAACGTAACTTATGGTAAGTAAAAAGATCTCTGTATGCAATCTGAAACTGTGTTATGTATTTCATCAAATTACATTGTTTAAATAAATTGCAAAAGAAAGAAAAACTGCTCTCCCTCACTCTGCCGAAAACTAATGGGCAATTTCCTAATAATAGGGTAGCTAATATTTAGCTCCTACAATTCCCTAAGATTCGGTCAGCATAAGACCGTTATTCAGAACAAAAATTTAAATAAAACATAACAAATCTGCAATTTTAAAACTAGAACATATCTCCTAACATTCGTTGCATCCTTGATCAGCCTTGATCAGCTCTCGTTCGTTCATCACGACTCAGGTTTCAAATTACCTCCATCCGCACTATCGCGCATCAAGCTTGCTTTTTCTTTGGATCAAATTCGTGCATCACTGAATCAGGGATGCACATCATATTTGCTTGTGCCTTGGGGCTTCTGGTTCATGACTAAAATCTTGTGCTTCCTCTCTCTCTCAGATCAGCATCCAAAAAATCTTCCTCTTTTAGTGAAACATGCGTTCTGATAAAGAGTGAAGCTGCTGCAAGCTGTAAAACCACCAGGGGCATCTCCACAAAAGGAAAATATTAGATTACGGGTTCAGGAGCAATTGAGAAAAAAAATAAAGGACTTCCTGACTAAACACTATGCTATTTTTAAAACTAATCTTTTAAACACATTTTAATAAAAACAATATTTTTTTAGATAATCAACAAAAACTAATTAATTAGAGATACAACTACATTTATTTAAACTAAAACCAAATTTTTAGAAAAGAAAAACACTACAAAATTGAGTGCTAACAATTGAGTAGCGTTAATTTGATAACATCAACAACATTGTTATCCGTGATCCTCAAAGACTAGTTCATTATTAATAAAGAATATAAAAATATAAAACAAAGAGGAGAAAGAAAACGAGGAGTCAATATATACTAAGGTAAATGTGAGAAAGGAAAATAATGAGATAATTCCTAAAACTAGAAATTTAGCAAATGATCATCCAGAAGAGAAGTAAAGGAGCCACCACCATCATTAACCAATAAAACAAATTTTTTTTCACTTTAATTTCAATTTTAGTTTTTAAATTTTGTTTTAAATTAGTTGTTTGATAATCAATTATGCATGTCTTAGGTAAATTAGTATAGAATGTAAATACCTTTTAGATATGGTTGGATTACGTAGAAAAAGAACAAACACACTCTTGAAATTGTTTTTGAAAATTGAGAGTGCAATTTGAAAATTGAGAGTGCAAGGAAGAAAAAAAAGAACCATGAGAATACTTAAAAGAGCAAAATTGACACAATGCAGGATAGTTTTGTGGTTAAGGATTGACATAGGGAAGTGAATCTAACCTTGTGAGATAAGTGAGCCAAACACTTCACGGGAATTTTGTGTCATTGGGTCATGAGTTTTGTGTCTAATTTTTTATAGTTATTGTCAATACCTAATTTTATCTATGTGAATATAAAATTATTTCCAAAATAGTAAAAAAAAGTTTTAAATGAAAAAGGATAAAAATAAATTGTTTGAAAAAATAATAAAATTGATTAATAAAGTTTCTTTAATTTATGATTTTAAAAGTTAAGTAAAATAAGGATTTTGTGTTTTAAAATTAAAAATAAAAGAAAAATAAAACTTATTAATTATTTTTTGTTCTCTTTCAATTCCTAATGATGCCTCCATCTAATTCACAATTTGCATTAATATGATCCTTAACGCTTCATCATTGGATTGGCACTTTAGAAAACCCTCACTGCATATCTTTCGAGGTTGTAGTTCGTGGCAATCTCGCGGGTAGTGGGTTGCATTCATCCTCATCTTCTTCCCTGAACCTAGCGGCGGATGATTTTAGGGTCAGAGAGGGGCATGACCCCCCAAATATTGAATTTTTTAATTTTAAGTATTATATTTTATGAATTGATCAAAATTAATTTGTGTATTTTTTATTTATTTTATAAAGTACAACATATAATGTTAATAGATAATAAATAATGAAAAATTTTAGGTTTAATTTCTCTTTTGGTCTTTGTTTTTGTCAAAAAATTGACACTAGGATTATATTGATTATATAACAAAGCAAATCATCAATATTAAGAGTTTCAATTTTAATGAAAGAATCATTAATCCGTTTTAAGAAATTTATCTTAAAAGAACAAATTGCATTAGTTTTTCAAAAAATCAAGACCAAATTGAGACTATAAAAAACTAGAGGACCAACTTAATATTTTTAAACAAAAACATGAATCAAAAGAGTAATTAAACCAAATATTTATTAGAATAATTTTTATTTTCATTCTTATTGTATTTTTAGTTTTTTCACAAATTGTAATCATTTCTCACTCTCGTATGTTTTCCTTTTTTTGAAGAAAAAAACATTAGACACAAACTCATTATTTTTGCTTTTATTTCTCATTTATGCTCTTCCTTTCTTGTCTCTGATCTCACTTGATAATAAAAACATTATTTTTTATCTCATTAGCTTTTTGTTCATCTTTGTATGAATATAGGAAAAAAAAGTATCATGTGTTTTTTTATAACCAATTTTTAATTGTGACTTGATTATAATATATTTTTCTTTTAATAATTATGTGTCTCAATTTTTTATTAGATTATGATAAATTATTTTTTAATATTGTTTACAGAAAAAAATATATTGATAAAGAATAAAATAATAAATTTATGGTTTAAAAGTGATAAAAAAGAAACTGTTAATGAAAATAATATATTACATATTTTGAAGCATTATACTAATGATCAAATTGTTTAGTAGAGAAGCTATTTTTTGAAACATTATACTAATGATCAAATTTAATGATCTCAAAATTATATTATTTTGCTCCCTTCAACATTTTTTGTCAAGTTCTGCCGTCGCCTGAGCCACCCCCATCATTCCTGGTTCGCGACTGCCGTTGGTTGTTCGTCGTCTCTACGTTGGTGCTTGAACTCGTCACGAGCTCGTCGGCCTTGGAGTTCTCATTTTCTCTTACCATCGCATTTTTTGAGTTTGTTTTGGTGTGCGAGAAGACCACAATATATTGATTCTATACTCAGTCTACTATTTTAATTCATTCATCGTTAATTGCACTCAATTGGAGTTGGTAATGATTTGGGTCACTGACGGTTTGCCGGTTTGATTCTTACGGTAAGGGGTTTTTGTGCAGGTTTGCTTTTATGAGTGGGTTTCTCTATAGGTGCGAGGCACATTTTAATATCTTAGCTTTGCTTATCAGGGCACATTGTATTTTTTAGATAGACATTTGCAAATTGAAGCATGATTTCATATTATAAGAAAAGTGATCCATGTTTTGTCTTTGGGAATATGACTGTGCGACTTCTTTGTTTAAACCATTGCACCTGGGTCTGAATTGGATTAGACTTCTTTGTTTAAACCATTGCACCTGGGTCTGAATTGGATTAGACATGTAGAATTGCATGATATTAGGCTAAATAGCTAGACACCCAACCTTCTCTGCATGTGTGGGTCTGTTTTGAATATTTAATTCATGCATGGTCATATGCTTTATGTATATATTTGTTGGAAGAGGCATCACGTGGTTCATTCTCAAAAAGCATTTGCGTGCATAACATATATTGAAATGTGAATGATTAAAAAAAAAGATAATTTTTTACAATTCTTTTTTGATAAAAAATTATTTTTTTTAAAGGTATGAATACTCGAATGATCGTCCGCATCAGCTTAGTGCTTAATATCTTTCTTTTTTAATAAATAATCAAAACATGGTTTTTTAAAAGGGCATGAGTATTCGAACGATCATTCGCATCAGCCTAGTATTTAATATCTTTTGTTTTTATATAAATAATCAAGATATGTTTGCAAAAGGTATGAATATTCGAGGGACCGTCTGCGTCAGGCTAGTACTCAATATCTTTTCTTTTCTTAAAACTTCTAAAAAGTATAAAATTTTAAAATTAAAAAATATCAATACTTGTTCACTAAACTTCAGTTCTCACTAGCATTCTCTTTCATTATTTCATTTAAGCCAAGCTCCTGCTGGCACAATTTCTTAAATAGTCATAAAGAACTACGTAGTATTGATTTCTCATTTTTAATGAGAATACGTAGGATCAAGGTTAATCTTTGTCGGGTCCGTTTTTACTTAAAAAATAATTTTGTTTAATATTTTCTTATTTGTGGGAAAAATAAGTATTTAAAATAAACACATCATTTCTGCACATTCAATTAAAGGTATCGCCTTTGGACGGGCGTTGTAGGGTGCTAATACCTTTCCCACGCGTAACCGACTCTTGAACCCTAGATCTTATTTTCGTAGACTTTAATTTATCTTTATGGTTTTCCATAGTTTTTCAGAATAAATTATGGTGGCGACTTCAAATCTCTATTTTCAAACCAATTTCTTTTTTATTCGTTATTCCATCACAATTTAGGTTGCGATAGTTATTAAGAATGGTTGGCTTAGATAAGATTAAGGCAAATATTTTTTGTGAAAAATTCTGAATAACCAGAGCCAAACAACACCTTACACAAATTTGAATGAAAATTATCCCTTTTTGAAATTGGCCTGAAAGATGCACCCTAAGCCTAAAATGTAGGTAATCAAACCTTTCTTTATAATGAGAAGGATGCAACAAGGTGTGTGTGCCATGAAGGGAAATTATGAGTTGTAACAAAGGAGAAAACAAAAACAAGTCAATTAGAGGTGTACTAAAAGGAAGGAAAAAGAAAAGAAAAATTAGGCTGCAACGTTGAACTCATGGCATTTACACGTTGTTATCCTTTCTAGTAGTGAGTCTTGCTTGTGTTGAAAAACAAAGTTCTATGATAGTCCAACCACATTACAATCCCAAAAGACCTTAGTGATATATGCCAATCTTGTGTACATAACTGTTAGAAATGAAAATACAAAGCTAAGTGGACATGTAAAAGGTTCTTAGAGAGTAAACGTTTTGAACACTTCGAAGGATACAAATATTCACTTTAAAACAAAAAATCCATTAAGAGACCTTGTGTTTGATCTTTAGCTATGATAACTGAATTGCATTTGTGTTTAACAAATTTCATTGGTTTCAATTAAAGTATTGTGATTGCATTTCTCTTAGCTTTTAATTAGTGTGAATTATAAGTTCCTAGACCAACCATGATTGGATTTTTGAAACCATTTTGTTGAATTGTATAAGTTTTGCTTGGGGACAAGCAAAGAGCTAAAGTTAGGGGATGTTGATAAGTGCCTAGTATTAGTAAAATTGCATATAATTTAGACATTTATGTTGCATAAATTCAATGTAAAAATCACTAAAATACCATTTTGCATTAAAATACAGAATGAGGAGAAAGGAAGTTATAAAAAAGTGGAATATAATGTATTTGTGTTGTTTTTGCAGGAAAACAAAAGAAATTAAGACGTTGGTGCAAAGCCCCAAAGTTGCAGCACAACCAAAAGAAATGAAGTGAGAAGATCCAGAATATGAGCCTACGGATGAGCAACGATATTGGCACTGCGCTACATTTTAGGAAACCTTCACTACAGGAAAACCTTGAGCTCCAAAATGACGGTATAACATCAAGAGAAAACCCCCAAAAGAGGGAAAGCTCCATGGATGATCACTAAGATGGATGCCCTAACTTGGAAGACAACCCACTCATGAAGTAAACCTGCATGGCTAACCTACTTAGATTGGAGCTAGAGCAACACCTAGAATTATGTAAATATAAATCATGTCTTTGTCATTTTTATGCTGATTTTGTAAATCATTCCAGAGAGGAAACTCTATAATTAGGATAGGTTTATAGTGTATATCTTTCATAAGTTATGGAAGAACGAAAGCAACTCCATGTTCTTGTTGTATACATCAATATGAGCAACTACCTTCTAAACTCTTTGTATTGCACCTGGTTTGATATATATTATGTTCTTGTTTTATGTGTTGGTTATTTGGTTTCTTCTTATTCATTTGATGACTTGAGTGTTAGTTTTGAAATTGTTGAAATGACAAGAATGGGGAGGGGGCGTTGAATTGGCTAGTTACAAATTTAGGCTATCTTTCAAAGCTAAGAACCACCTTTATTTGAATCAATTTGATCACTAATAAGTGCCAAAATTCAGTAAAGATTCGTAGCAAAGTTTGGCACTTATGCTTTTAATCTGTGTTCATTTCATATTGATTCTCCCTAAATTTAAGACAATTGATTTTGAATCACATGCTTCCAAGTTTTGATTTAAAGAAATCATTTAATCCTATTTTGTGTGTTTTCAGGAAAGATTAAAGAGAACTTAAGAAGAGTGAAGGAGAAAGCAAGAAATAAAGAAGAAAAGGAGGAATGTGTGCAACAGGTCGCTCAAAGCAAAGGTGTTTCGCTCAAGCTAGGACATGCTCGCCCAAGCCAAAGTCTTCTCGCCTAAGCGAGACACTTGCCGCCTTTGTCGCTCAAGCGAGCTTGAGCTCGCTTAAGCGAGAGTTCGTGAAGAAGCCATAAGTAGTTTTGTAATTCTCGCCCATGACTTTTCAAACACAAAACAAGACCCAACAACCTAAATTGAGTGCAGTAAAAGTCAAGGTGCCACTAAATTGCTAGTAGGAAGACTTAAGGTGCCACTAAATTCAGTGCAACAAGAGTTAAGGATCCTACAATGTGGAAATCTGAATACTGAAGCTATAATCGGACATGGTTCCATTCCATATTCAAAATGTGGCAAGCCACCTTTAGGCCATTATAAAACTACATTACTCTTGTGCTAGATAATTTTTTTATCTTCAATACGTAAAAAAGTTTTTAAAAAAACAAAACACACAATGCACAAGAGATAAGTTTTTTCTTAATACAACTAAGGTTCAATATAATTTGTTCATACAGCAATAAATTCATACAAATTGATACCAACACAACAATCAATTCATACCAACACAACAATCAATTCATTCCAAGATAACAACATAGAGATAAATTGAAGCAATTGAAGTGTTTGGTTAAAGCAAAGATTCGTACCTCTCCTCCTCGACGATGTGGCAGTGAAAGCGGAAGGGCCCCTCCTCGACGGTCGGTGCTTCCGCTACCCACGACAGAACTCAAACTTTTGCTACCCACGATGACAAGCTTTCGCATCGAGACTCAGGCGATGAACCTCATGGCAGATCGCGGTGGAAGGAAGCCATGGCACAGATCAGTCTCGCTGGGCAGTAGAGATGGCATGACAATGGGTTGGCTTGGTGGGCAGTGGGTTAGCTTGGTGGGTAGTGGGTTTTGGCTTGTTGGGCAGCGTTGTGGTGGGCACTGTGAAACAGAGAAAAGAAAGTAAAATTTTGGGAGAAAATGAAACATGAAAGAGGGAATCCCAATTCTAAATTCTGATTTCATCGACGATATTATTGATGGCACAGATCCATCGGTAAATATGTCGGAGTACAAAATCAAAGACGTTATCGACGAACAACATGTGTCAGTAAATGCATGTAAATGCATATATGAACATTTGTCGGTTGATAACGTTGTCGTTGACGCGTTCAAATTAATACTGCTAAACTATAGCAACTTCAGTATTGCTAAGATAGTAGTCAACAAAATAGAAAGGGTAAAGTAACCCAAAGTCGTCTCCCAACGAACACGGAATTGATTTTTAACAAGTTAGTTCTTATAAAATCTATACAAAACAGTTAGTCAAATAAAATAATAAAAATATGGGAGGATTAAGATAAAATAAGATAGAAAGAATAGTAAAGAAAAATAGATTGATTCCATTGCTTTTTCAAAATAGATTCATCATCAGTTATCTAAAGATTATTGCTCAATTAATTATTGTTGTAGATTTACAAATTAATCAATGTAAAGTCTCAATTAATTTGTTGGCGTTC
>Ga0214545_1002643_pt1 | contig 34490 bp, 23 predicted proteins | sample CNSS4metaG_FD_160064 | JGI IMG/M metagenome (GOLD analysis project Ga0214545, IMG submission 160064) | Root nodule microbial communities from cowpea collected in UCLA plant growth center, Los Angeles, California, USA - CNSS4 | ecosystem: Host-associated > Plants > Roots > Nodule | place: USA...
GTGCAACCACTATCTATAATCCAATCTTTTGAAGATTGGTTGGTTGTGACACATGATGTTGTAAAAAGTAGATCTTCCTCTGATTTATCCTCATCTGATTTATTCTCCACAATTTGAACATCTTCTTGAGAATCTTGAGATTTGCATACCTTCTCCACATGTCCCAATTGACCACATTTGTGACATTTGACATCTGGCCTCCACCAACACCAGTTGGGTTGATGACCTTTTCTCTTGCAATGGGGACAAGATGGAAAAACCTGTGTGTTGTTGTATTTGCTCCTTCTGTTTTTCTTGACTATTAGAGCATTATCTTCTGTCTAATTTAAATTACATTCAACCGCCTCATGATCTTCTCTTATCAATCTTCGTTGTTCTTGTGCTTGTAAGGCATGTATCACCTCTATAAAGGTGATTGTAGACAAATCTTTTGTATTTTCTAAGGAAGCAATAGATGATGCCTCATATCTTTCCGGCACCGTCACCAGAATTTTCTCAACGAGTCTGGAATCTGGAAACTCTTTTCCCAACAATTTTATCTTGTTGGCAATACCCAACAATTTGTTTGAGTATTCTAATCGTCTCTAACTCTTTCATTCTTTGCATCTCGAAATTATCAAGTTCAAAACTTTCATGCCTCGAATCTTCTCGTTCCCTTCATATTATGCTTTCAAGTATTCCCAGATTTCTTTGGGAGACTTTAGAGTCATGATCCTGGTCATAATCATTTGTGAAACACCTGCGAACAAGCATGATCTCTAGATATGTTTGCATCCTTACCGCCCATAGATCATAGCTTTCACCATCAAAGAGTGGAATAGCGACGTGTGACATATTCCCTTCAGGTGTATGAGTGACCTCTTTGGTTAGGTTATATATTCTTTCATATATATGGGTTATAATTATGGTTATTGAGAGATTGTGGTTCTATATGGTTATATGACATTAGTCTTACACATACAAGACCTTAGACACCACTTTGACACAAAAACCTTAAGGCAATGTTGTTATGGGTCTTTATTCTTATATAGTGTTTAACTTTGTCTTTTCTATCCAATGTGAGACTTTTTGACTCACACTTGGACTATTTCCAACACATTCAATATTATGAAAAAGTGTGATAAAGAAAGACTACCTTGGAGGTATAATTTTGAGGTGTTTGTAAGCATCAATACTGACATCTTTTATATTTCTCATTTCTCTTTTTCAGAATTTGGGGTGTGTTCTTGTAACCTCCACTTCATCAACCTCATCCTTACCCTCTACTTCTTCACCTTGACCTTCCATTTCTTCACCTTAACCCATCTGCCACAAAGAGTGAAGAAAAATTGTACCATCACCAATCAAAGGAGGCTTATAATTTGGAGGAAGCTAGCTAGGGTGGTTGAACATGAAAGAAAGGAACCATTTGTCAAGAAAAATCCTGTGATTTATAGATTTTGTAGCATACTGTATTGCTAGCTTTTTGCTGCTTGTTAAGTTTCAGATATAATATAAAGTTGTCCAATTCTTAATAGTGCTGCCAATTGTCATAAAGTCTCATAATAAATTGTCAAAGAATGCCCCCATCAATCTCCCCTAAGGCATGCATATACATAATTTTGACTCCACACAACTAGAATACCACCAAAACTATCTTAGTCAACCCAATAGTTTTGGTAACTTGTGAGTAATATAAATTACAGGTTAAATTAAGCTTTTTAACTATTTGAAATTCAGGTTGTTTTAATTTTTTCAATGAAGTTTTTTCCTAACAACAGTTACATGGGTGAACTCAATTCAAAAATAAATAAAATTCAATGGTTTTCCCAACAAAAAATAAAAATAAAAAACTGGTTTGAAAACCCAATTAAAAATTCTTAAATAATTGAGAAACTTAGGAAATAATTTAATCAAAACTATGCATTCCATCGTGAGACAGAAACTAAGTTCTTGGTATCTTTGACTGAACTCTTTGATATAATTAATATCATAATTGATATAAAGAAAGTGTTTTGCCCCAGCTTTGTTTAACGAACCAAGAAATGATAATAGTTATTTATGTTGGGTAAAAGCAAGAGAGTGATGTTATATTATAATGTGATACAGTGCCACAAGTAGATGCTTTCTTAGTGTCAAGTACATTGAACTATCCCTAGAAGACCAAATACCATTTTGTTGTATATTGCTTACGAAAGATTAGTTATTTTCTTAATTCACACCTTTTAATCTAATTTCGTTCTTGTTTAAGGACAATTATTGGTAGATACCCTCATTTAATTAACACTACAATAAGATTAGCATATATATGAGTGAACTATCGTAAAAGGAAACTAAGCACCTTTTACTTTCAAAATGTGAAAGTAATGGAAGTTGAATTAACAACCATTTTTAATTTTTAGTAATTGAAGTTGGAATACCCAGTTGCAAATACATCGTTCAAGAGAATTTGAATAAAAAAAATGTATATATAATATGATATAATATATACTATCATGTATGCACTATATATATAATACGATGCTTTTATAATTTTCTTTATTCAGGATGGTAAGTGAAGAGGTTTGTTCCATAACGAAAGCATGATGCAACATAATTAGGGTCTACTAATGAAAATTATAAAATTCAATTGAATACCTTTGTATGGAACAATCAATCTTACTAGCCAAGTCAACTTCCACTTGGAATGTCCGTGGATTTATTTTTACTTTCTATGGTAAATTGAAGGAAACATTAAATAAATATAATGTAAGATATCTAAGAGTCATGTTTAATAGATTGAGTCACAAACCGTAAAACTTTGTCTTAGGTATATATCAAAATAATAGCACAATCACTCACGTCTAAAATAAAGGACTAAAAAAAACAAAACACATAATAGATAATAATGTAATTTTATTAAAAGGAAAAGAAAATGACAATATCCTTATCTCTAATTCTAAAGAGAAAATAATTACACCTTTTAGTGCAAGAAAATGTTTTATTAGTAACCAATTTTAGTGATCAAAAGGTGTTAGTCACTATAGTGACCAATTTTGATACCAATTCACAAAGTAAAATATTATTGGTTACTAAAATAGTCACTATTATGAATAAAAATATATAATTGATCACTAAATTGGTCTTTAAAATTAGCTACCGTGGTTTTGACTACCAAAAGAAATTAGTTACTAAAAATTAGCTACCTAGCTTTTGGCTACCAAAATGACTTAGTTTCTAAATTGGTCTCTAATTAATTAATGATCAATTTAGTGACCAATTATAATTTTTTATTTATAATAGTGACTATTTTAGTAACCAATAATTTTTTATTTTTTAAATTGATATATAAATTGGTCACTATAGTGACTAACAATTTTTTGTCACTATAATTGGTTACTAATAAAATATTTTCTTGTAGTGTCTTCTTAGAAATAAGAAAAATAATTGTAAGGAGAACATTAGAAAAGAAACTAATTTCCTCTTTTAAGCACTAAAAAATAGAAATAAATGAAAGAGATTTTGGGTGACTTTCTAAGATAATATTGTGATCCCTTTTATAATAAGAAAAATAAGCACTAAGGTAAGTTCTCCCGTTTATGTGACAGGGTAAATTTTTTACGACCTATCAAGCATAATCATGTTTCATATTTTTCATATCCCAATTCATTGACTCGTCACTTAAATACCTTCCTCTACGTGACTTTGATAATTAATAAAGTCAGAATATATTCTTCAAGAAAACAATAGTTTTTATAAAATAAAATTTGATTAACTAATTTTTTATTTATAACTCAATTTTGTAATAATAAACTAATTGAGTTACGTTTATAAAATAATTTTTATATTAATTTTATTTTGACTTTGTTTAAAAATTTAAAGTTCACATAATCACAAACACGTTTTATTTTGACTATTGTATAACGAAAGGAAATTTATTTAGGTTGAGAACTAAATACATAAAAAAAACACTTAATTTAATTTAAAATCATAATTATTTGATTTATTTTACATATTTTTAGCAAATTTATCATATAATGGCATATTAAAAATTATAAATTGAACTAAATTATGACTAAAATCCATGTTTAATAATAACTCGCCGTAATACTTATGCAAAAATTTTATGAAATGGAACTTGATAAAACTGCCGGGATAATAAAAATGTCTACATAAAAATGGTGTAGCAACATTAATACTAAGATACAACATAAAAAGGTGGCGTGATTAAACTTAGAACATCTTAAAAAAAAAACTAAATAATAATTTGACCATGACAATGACTATTTTTATTTTTTAATTGTAAATAAATTATTTAAAAATAATTCTTTAAAATATAAACTTATATAAAAGAAATTCATTTTAAAGTATTAAAACTACATGTAAATAAATTTAATTTTTGAAAAAGACAAATTTGAATAAGTTGTGTCACACAATATATAAGTTTTAAGAAAGTCACTTTTAAAAATCAATTTCAATTTCTAAATAAAAAATATAAATATTTAAAATTAAATTTTAAATAATTATTAAAAATTAATATTGTTCATACCATTAACTTTACTTTAATTATTTATTTTTGAAAAATATTTTAATAAAATTATAACCGACAATAATTAGGTGGTAGTTTTTATATAGAAATTATATATATATATATATATATATATATATATATATATATATATATATATTAGCCGATTTTGGAGAGTTTAAATGGGTTTAATTAGGATTACAGCTCATCTCTTATCTTGGTACGAGAGGCATAGGTTTTGGGCCTATTCTTGACAAATTTTTTTATTTGTTAGATCTATTATTTCACCAACTATTGAATTATTTATAGGGATGACAATTTAGGGCTGGCCAAGCGGGTTGGCTCGTAGGTCCGCACAAAAAAACGTAGGGTGGGCTGAGATGTTGAATCCGCTGACCTGCAATGGCCTGCTCCGCATAGGTCCGTAGTCCGTGCGGGCTAAAGGTGGGGCGAGGCGAGCTGGCCCGCTGACCCGCTTACAAAATTATATGTTCTCATTTTTTTAGTTCTTGAACCCGCTAACCCGCAATGGCCTGCTCCACATAGGCTCGTAGCCCGTGCGGGCTAAAGGTGGGGCGAGGCGAGCTGGCCCGCTAGCCCGCTTACAAAATTATATGTTCTCATTTTTTTAGTTCTTATATCATTCATCATGTTGTTTCTTTAAGTTCCTTTTATTATTATTATTATTATTATTATTATTATTATTATTATTGTTATTATTATGTTTATTATGTTTATGTATAATCATTGCATATAAGATAATGATTTTAATTTTTGAATATGAAATATCTTTTTATGCATTTTTAAGTAGATGTCTTGTAAGGTGACATGTTGCTATTGTATTTTAGCTATAATCTTCATTGTTATTTTTCTTGTCTTTGATTAGGTAAACTAATTGGAATTATTTTGATAGAAAATGAATATAAATTATTATGGAAAAAAAAATATTTTGCTCAATACAAAAAAAAAAATCACTCATCACAAATGTGGACCAACCCGCGGGGCGGGGCAGGCCAGAAAAGTGAACCCGAAATCAAATTACGAGGCAGGCCAACCCGGCCCGCACTTTGCGGGCCAAAACGGGTCGGGCTGACCAGCTTTGCCATCCCTAATTACTCATCATGTTCAGTTTCCACTAGGATGGTAACGGGGTGGGGTAGGGACGAATTTTGTTATCCCATAACCATCTCTAGAGAAAAAAATTCATCATGATCTCCTCACTCAACCCGAACGGGTATCAAATTTTTCTATCATCCTCATCTCCACCGGGTAACATGTATATACTCATACCCGTACTATACCTGCTTCTTACTGATTAATTAAATTCTATAAAATAATAAAAAAATTACTATAAAGGAAACATAATATTACTAAGGGTTTTTTCTTCAATATCAAACATTTAGAAATAAATTATAAATATAATTGTATACATTTCAAATTAGAATATCAAATAAAATTTTATGGGAACCAAAACATTATTAAATTTACAAATGTTATTGAAACCTAGTTGATAAAATTTAAAAATATTTTTTAAAATATAAAAGGAAAACAAATATTCAAATTAAAAAATATTTTAAATGAAATTTCTTTTTTTATACACTAATAAAAAGTTATAATATACCAGTTGATCAAATCACACAAAGAACAAAGATTAAACTAATAATAATAGAATTTGAATACTGATCTTTCATCTTTTGAACTTTAATATATGTTGGATGATGATAAAAAATATTCATAGCAATTACATTAAATTATTATAATATAGTAAATAAAATTTATTTATATAATTATAATGATAAAACTACATGTATAATAATGAGTTAGAAAAAAAATATTAAAAATATCAAAATAGTATTCTACATGATTAAAATAAATAACAAATAAAAATATTAAAAATATTAAAAATATTAAAAAAATAATTAAATGTATGTCTGAAAAATAATTTTGGGAGACCATTGAATAAAATCACACAATGAAAAACAAATGTATAATTAAGAGTATGATAAGATGAAAAATACCTTAAAAATCTAAGAAAACTTTTCAAATATCAACCTAATCGATGATTCAGAGAGAACAAAAATTATTTTAGCGAAATAAAAAAGTTTTTCAAATGAAACAAAAATTAATAATAATAGAATAAATAAGATAAAAATTTTATATTACTTGGTAAATGGAAGGTTTATGCTATTGAACACTTAAATTGAGAGCATTAAAAATTCTTATATGAAAAGAAAATATACAATAAATAAAAATATTAAAAAATAGTAGAAATATTCATATGTGAGCGTAAAAAATATTTAATTGACATATATCATTTCAAAATAATTGCATAATGATTGTGATAAGATAAAAATATCTTGGAGATGCTAATGAATTTCTTGACAAGCAAAACAATTAGAAAAAATAAAAAATAGAATTTTTTGTATTAGATTGGATTTCTCTTTCAAATTTGTTTAAAAATTTGCAAGAAAATACATTTTTTCTAAGGATTTTAATTGGCAAGTAATTTGTTGTGGATAATTATTTTTTACAAAATTATAAAATTCGTAAGTATTTCCTACAAAAGTTTTTACGAAAAGTGTTTTATACAAAATATTCTAAAAAAAGCATCGGTAGCAATTTCTTGTAATTTTTTTTTCATAAAAAATTGGTAAGTATTTCCTACGAAAAAACCTTTAAAAGAGGGGCGGGGATACTACGAGCATTGTCGAACCTTCTGAATGATAGTGGCGCCCCCCAATTTCTTTTCTCAATTTTTAAATTGTATATATTAAAAATTTTTAAATATTTTTAAAAATTTTAAATTATATACAACAATATTAAAAATTGATAAAAATTAAATTAAGTATATTTTTATTTATTGTATAAAGCATAACATTCAATGTTAATAAATAAAACATAAAATTAAATATAATAAAGAATAAAAATATATATTAATATATTTTTTATTTATTTTTTGTTGGTTTTTGGGTTTTCACTTATTGTACTCATTTTTCACTTTACTTTTCTTTTGTTTTTGAAGAAAAAAAAAGTAGACACAAACTCACTATTTTTGTTCTCATTTCTCATGTGTTTTCTTCTATTCTTGAAAAAAAGTATCTTTCTTTGTCTCACTTGATAATTAAATATTAGTTTAATAGTTAGCATTAATTTTTATTTATTTCACTAGTTTTTGTATATTTATTTTTTATGAATATAGATGAAAAAATAATATATTTCATGTGTTTTTTCATAACTAATTTTTAATTATAGGTTAATTGCCAAAGTTTTCTTTTATTAGTTATTTCTCTAAATTTTTATTAGATTGTGATAAATTACTTTTGATTTTTACTATTTTTTTAAAAAAAGATAAATTGATGGAGAATAAAATAATAAATTATTTTTTTTAAAACTAATAGAAAAGAAGTTACAAATAAGGATGAAAACAAGCAGATTCAACTTCTTTACATAATAAAGATCCAATCACAAAAGTTAGAGGTGAAGAATTTGTTATTAATTATTTGGATCATGATAAAAGAAATGTTCTCACATATGGAACATTCAATGAATGAAAAATATCAAATTAGAAAAACTTATTTAAAATGGAGCTCATATCAAATACAACTTAAGAATTATAAATTTTAAATGCATTATTCTGGTCGCCCTAAAATCATAGGTCAAGATCCGCCACTGATTGTGGGGATGGGTATGAGAACGGGGACGAGGCAGATATGTACATCCGCATCCTTATACTTAATTGAAAAATTCGGGTATTTCCCATACCTAATTAATGCAAGAATTTCCTGTTAAAATGGGAACGAGTTCAAACAATATCCATGATGACATATTTATTTGCCATCCCTAGTCCCTACGCTCAAGATGTATATACCTTGGCTTGTAGGGGTGTGTTGGAAGTCCCATATGGACTAGAAGTAAGACTAATTTAAAGTACATAAGTGAGTGAAAATCTCACCTTACAAGCTAATTTGGTGAGATTGAGTTAGACTTAAAGTCCACTTTTTGATGTAAAATACAAGATGGAGCTAATGACTCTTTAGCTTAAATGGTGGAGCCTATGGTGGAACCTGCATAGCCTAATGGATCTTCTTTGGTTAACAATCTTGATGGTGGTGTGCCAATGAAATCTAATTCACTTGTTGGTATGCCTCCTTTGGAGGATATCACTCCCATTTTAATAGGTTGCATGGTTTACAATAATTAGATTCAATTCATAGTAATTTAGCGATAATTCCTAATCCTTTGACATCTAAGGAGAGTCTTTTTGTGGAGGAACTGAAAATAGTTTCTAAATTGGGTAGTATGCTTGAGAGGGAAGATTCTAATATTGAAGAGGATGATGAACTTTTTCAAACTACAAAAAAACATGGTTAGGACAAAGAAGGTCAAACTAAATCTTCCAAAGCAAAAACTTCTAAACATTAATGGTGTGTTTGGATGAGGCAATTCAAGAGGGTAATTCATTTATTTGGAGAATTTAAAATTCTTTGTAATGAAACGTTTTGTTTGGATAGAGAAATTAAAAAGAATTTAAAATGCATGCATTTTTTTGAAGTATATCAATTAGCTAAATTACAAGGAATTCAAATACATAAAAAAAGGTGGAATTTGAAATTCTTCTCATTCAACATCACACTTTGGACTCAACCCCAAACGGACCCGGCAAACCCGACAACCATGACAGGCTGGCCTGGTCAGACACTCCAAACGGATCAGACCGATCTAACAACACAAACGGGTCAAGCAGGCTTGACGACCTAGAAGGGTCGAGCGAACCAGACGGACCAGGGTGACCTAATGACACATACGGATCGGGCATGCTTGATAACTCAAACAAGTCAGCGGGTCCAATGACCTAAGAAGGACGGGCGAGCCCGACAACCCACACGGGTTTGGCGGGCCAGATGACCTACAGGTGTTGGGCGGGCCTGACAACCCAAACGTGTCGGGCAGGCCCAACGACCCCACCGACCCGTTGACCCAACAAGCCTGACCGACTCGATGACCTAGTCGAACCTGATCGACACGACAACCTAGACGGGCTCGATCGGTCTGATGACCCGAGCGATACCAACCGACATAATGACCTTGCCAAGTCGGGCCGACCCAATGACACAAACTTGCTGGGTGTGCCCAATGACACAAATAAGCCCAATAACCTAGATGGGTCGAGCGATCTAGTGGGTCCAAGCTGGGCCAACAACCTAGACGAGTTGGGTCGGGTTGGGTCGACAAACTTGACGGGCATGATCAGCCCGTATGGGCCGTTAGGCTAATCAGGCTTGTCTGGATCGTCGAGCCGACCCAACCTAGCCCGTCTGGGTTTCCTGGGCCGCTGAGTCGTCGGGTCGGCCTGACTCATCTAGGTCGTCGAACCCATTTCCAAATTTATCATGAACTCAAAACATAATTAAGCCTAAAATAAATATTTTTAAAATGAAATTTTATCTCACAAGAAATTCAATTATTTTATCCAAACAAGAAATTGAAATGTATGGTATTTTAATTTCTTTATCCAAACAAGTTATTTAGAAAATGAAGAAAATTTAATTGTAAGTAATTCAATTATAATATATTTCAATTTCTCAGCATGATTGAAATGCTTCATCCAAACACAAGGTAAAAGGCTTTGAGATGATTGACTAATGATAAATTGTGGAGGAATTTGTTTTTTTTTTCTTGGCATATGAAGTTCCAAATAATTTTTTTACTATTGATGTAATTTATCATAAATTTGATGTAGTTCTCCATATATTTTTATTAATAAAATTTTGAATGGTAACTATGCCTAACGTAAACTTATATAAATAATATCATTATTTACTCATCAATAAATAAATAATTAAAATATCACATTCATTATTCATGTATATATATTAAAAATATTTCATTATTAATTGTTAATTTATTTATAAAGAATATGCATTCTTTTTGCCCAGATTAATTAGTATAATTAATTAATCTTTCTTATGTTTCTTCTCGATGTGAATTTAGATTTTTTACGTGGTCATCAAATTAAAGTCAGACATCATCACTTTGTATAAAAGTGACGCATTTTAACGTCACTTTTAACTGTCTTTAGTTTAACTTCCATTAATCTCTTTTCTATAAAATAATGTATTGCATAAGTTTGTTTCATCAACTTAATTTCGTATTCATGAAGCTTTCAATATTTCACAAAAGGGTCTTTAGATTGACTAATTAAATCTCTATCAAATGTTAAATAGTGACAAAACAAATTAGTCACTAAACATACAATTTAACTTTTAAATCTCTAAACAAAAATGGGTAGTTAATAAAATGACAACCACTAACAAAGATAGTGACCAATTTAATGGTTAGTCACCAATTTCGTAATTTGGCAACTAAAAGATTAAATGATTGGAAAGTAAAAATTAGTCTTATAAGAGGTTCTAGAAATCATTTAATAACTAAATTTGTAACAAAGAAAGTTATGATAATTCAATTAGGAATATCTAATTTGAGTGAGAAACCTCTTTCAACAACCCAAAATGTAAAAGTCCATAAACTTTTCAAAAGAAAACATCACCTACATATACCTCACATTATCACTAACAAAACAACACTCAAATTAATTGTTTCTACTTCTTCCAAAACTCTCTAAATCCTCACTTTCCCTTTATATCATGTGTGGAAAAAGCTTTTCATTATACTCTATTAAAATAAATTGTATTAGATATTACCAACACTATAGAATTAGTATTTTTTTTAAAATATATGCTTTATTTAATAAGAAACAAAAGTATTATACTTATGCTATTTTTTTTTCACTTTTAAGGGCATATAGTTCATACAGCTACTACAAATCTCCAAATGTTTTTTAATCGTGAAGTAATATAAACTGATACTAGAGGCAATTACACAGTCACAAAATGTTCATCCACCATTTATAGAATAATTAGAAATAATCTATTACAATTTTTTTTAATGAGAATAACATTATATAAAAAATATAACGACAACCTTTGCCTATTAAATCAATGTTACAGATATTTGAGCAATGTAGGTGTTTGTATGATAAAGCATGCGGGTTTCTAAAAGTGGTTTATTTGGATGTTGGGGCCTTAATTACACTTTAATTGCAGTTGAAGACATGAATTAGCGAATTGATTAGTTTTAATCGCTGTTGTTTGGGAAAGGATTTGATTTCACAGTGAGCATGTCACTTTTCTTCCTTCTTCTTCTGGTGCTGCTGCTGAATGTAACTTAATTTGGAGCATGGTATTAAATTGGAACCGTTTTTTTGGGCACCCCAAGGTCAAAAATTGAAGCAGCAATTACCCCATAACATTCTGGGGTAGGTTAAAAATTCATCACACTTAGCAATAAAAAAGAATAGGAGTGAATGATGAGTATAAATTTGAAGAGTTAGGAAATGAATGAAGGTGTTGCTAGGATGAAATAGCAGCATTAATGAGGGTGCAGAAGAAATGAAAATTCATTGTTCTAATTTGGCAATTTATTAAATGAAAAAAAGAAGAAAAAAAAGAAGAGGAAAAGTTATGTACTTTGGTAGAGTAATTAAGAAGGAGGACAAGTGGCAAGTGAAAATAGAGAAGTGACAGAGAATGAGAAGCTGAGATCTGAGACTGTGAGTGATTCTCACTTCCTCCCAAGAGAGAGTGGGTGACATTTGCCGCATCAAAACACACCAAATTAAATTAAATTAATGTGCCATATTTGCTGAAATAAATGTCAAATACAACTTTGATTAAATTTAATGACAGTGATTATGATTATGATTATTATTATTATTGTAAAAATAAAAACAGTGGCAATTAAATTGGTAGCATAACTGAGATGAAAAAGTAGTAAATAAAAGGAAGACAAAACCTGTCTCGTGAAGCAGCAGGTGAAGGAGGAGGAAAAGAAAATAAAAGTTCACTCTTTTTCTTCTCCATTCTTCTTCTTCTTCCTTCACTACTAGAGCTAGAAAAAAAAAAAGAGTAAAAAAAGCTTTATTTGATTTGATTTGATTTGATTTACCCTAACTCTCTCTCTCTGAATTCCACCACCAACAACACTCAACACTCAGAAACAACTCACTCACATTCATTCTTTGCTTGCTCCTTTTATATCACGAGATCCCCATCCCTTTCTTTCTTTCTTCTCCTCTCTCTCTCTCTCTCTCTCTCTCTCTTTCTCTTTCTCTCATGTCTTCTCTTTCAGAACTTCCCAATTATCGCTCTTCCACGGCGACGACGACCACCCATTGCTAACACTAAACCCCAGAGAGAGAGGAGAGGCTTCTTCTTTCTTCTTCTTCTTCTTCTTTTTCATCCCAAGCTTCAATTTTGAGCCCACCCTTTTGCTCCGAAACGATGTCGCATTCCTCCGGCGTGGACACCTTCGCGGATCGATTCCGCCACGCGCTCAGCTGCAACAACGACGCCGGCAACATTAACAAGCCTGACTTCCGAGAACTCGATCTGGGCTCCCCGGTGTCGCCATTGCGCACCACGCGCGCACCCGCGGCGAGTACAAGCTCAAGCTCATCTGGGTCCTTCTCGGGTCGAACGGGGCCCAACCAGGTTCCCCGAAAGCCCGAATCTTCGCTCACCAATAGTAACACTAACAACAGCTGTAGTAGCAACCACAACAACAACAACTCCGGCGAGCTTTCTGGTTCGAGTGAGAACAGCCCCACCGCCCGTGGCTTCAAACCGGGTCATACGAGATCCGACTCTGGATCCGCGCCGGGGCCGCTGATATACTCCGGCCAGACTGCTACTTCGCCGGCGATGAATGTTCTCCCCACCGGGAACATCTGCCCCTCGGGGAAGATCCTGAAGACCGGGATGGGGATGGTGGCGAATCGGAGTAGTAGAAGCGATGTTTTGGGGTCCGGCATGGGGAACTACGGCCACGGGAGCATAATGCGCGGCGGCGGGAAGGCTGAGCCGGTGAGCTCACGCGGCGGTGGCGGCAATGAGGCGGTGAAGAGAGGTGGGCACGTGCAGGGCGTGGATCCGGAGGAGTTGAAGAGATTGGGGAATGAGTGTTATAAAAGAGGGAACTTTGCCGATGCGTTGAGTCTTTATGATCGCGCGATTGCGATGTCGCCGGCTAGTGTCGCTTATCGGAGCAACCGCGCGGCGGCGCTGACCGGGCTGGGACGTTTGGGTGAGGCCGTGAGGGAATGCGAGGAGGCTGTGAGGTTGGATCCTAATTATGGAAGGGCTCATCAGCGTTTGGCTTCTCTTTTCCTCAGGTGCGGATCGCTGATCGTGTTCTTTCATTTGCTGTTTGATTTTTGTTGAAGGTGGTACCCGTCAGGATTTGATGGCATTGGTTGATTTGAATTCTTCTCCCATAAGCTGAAATCAACTTATGAATCTCAGCTTTTGGAGAAGTTGGCGCATTCGTTGATTTTAACTTGTGGAAGATGCTGAATTCAATTCGTTTACATTTTTATTCTGTTTTCGTGTTATGGGGGAGTTTGTTGAACAAGTTTTTGGTTGCGTTGTTAGGTTAGAGTGTGGAATTGTGTTGATGTGAATGTAAAGTGGTAATGTGACAGGTTAGGACAGGTGGAGAATGCTAGGAAGCACCTTTGCTACCCTGGGATGCAGGCAGATCCATCGGAGATGCAGAAGTTGCAAGTGGTGGAGAAGCATATAAGCAAATGCGGGGATGTGAGGAGGATAGGGGATTGGAAGAGTGTTCTGAGGGAGGTGGATGCTGCTGTTGCTGCTGGAGCGGATTCTTCTCCTCAGGTATGGATAATGCTGTTATTGTTTTCATGGTTTTAGATTGTGATTGTGGTTTCAGTTTTGTCGCGATCCTTGCTGACAAATGTGGCTGATGCAGCCGCGATTGCAGTGGTGAGAATGCGGCTGAAATTACCGTTATTTATAAAACCTTGGTTGTTTGTTTGTTATGGTTGTTTTGTTAAATGTGAATTGTATGTATACGTTTTGGAGGAGTGGATGAATGGCTGAACTGGTTGGAAATTGAATTTACAGCTCTTTCTGTGTAGAGCTGAAGCGTTTTTGAAGCTCCACCAGATTGATGATGCAGAAACAGTTTTGTCCCATATACCAAAATCAGAGTTGCACACTAGTTCCACTTCTCAGGCAAGATTTTTCGGGATGCTTTCTGAGGCGTATTTCTATTTTGTGAGAGCACAGATTGAGATGGCATTGGGAAGGTGAGTTTCAGACACTAATAGAATAGTAGTAGCCATGATGGTGAGAGTGAAAAGTGAAAACGGATGATGGGTGTGTTGCAGGTTCGAGAACGCCGTTACAGCTGCTGAAAAAGCGAGTGGGATTGATCCACGGAGTGTTGAAGTTGCTGTTTTGCTGAACAATGTGAGGATGGTGGCAAGGGCTCGAATGCGTGGCAATGATCTCTTTAAATCTGAAAGATACACCGAAGCTTGCTCGGCCTATGGGGAAGGTCTGAGATTGGACCCTTCCAATTCTGTGCTATATTGCAACAGAGCAGCTTGTTGGTTTAAGCTTGGGCAGTGGGAAAGATCAATTGAAGACTCCAACCAAGCTTTGCATATCCAACCAAATTACACCAAGGCCCTTCTTCGAAGGGCTGCATCAAACAGCAAGGTGAATTGATTTCTTATTCTTCATGAATCATCATCATGATGGTAATATATGTTTTTTTTAATGTTTTGTTGTTCTTAAATGCAGCTAGAACGGTGGGAGGAAGCCGTGAAAGATTATGAGGTGTTGCGGAGAGAACTTCCAAATGATAACGAAGTTGCTGAATCTCTTTTCCATGCACAAGTTGCCCTGAAGAAATCACGCGGGGAAGAAGTATATAATTTAAAATTTGGTGGCGAAGTGGAAGAAGTATCAGGTCTGGAGCAGTTTAGAGCTGCAATATCTTTACCAGGTAATTCTTAAACTCTTGTGCAACTCATGACTTTGCTCATTACTCTTGAAGTCTCTGATAATATCTGTAAATTTGGATTTGGCAGGTGTATGTGTTGTCCATTTTGAAGTTGCATCTAACTCGCAATGCAAACAGATATCACCGTTTGTGGATACACTATGCGGTCGATATCCATCTATTAACTTCCTCAAGGTACTCTCACATTAGGGTCACATCTTTCACTCTGCAACTACTGTTTTATTGAAGTGTGTTTTGATGTGTTTGAATGAAGGTGGACATTGAAGAAAACCCAGGAGTTGCAACTGCGGAGAACGTTAGAATTGTACCAACCTTGAAGATATACAAAAATGGGAGCCGAGTGAAGGAAATGGTTTGTCCGAGTCGTGAGATGTTGGAACACTCAGTGAGGCATTACAGCTTTTAGAAGTGATGGGTTGTGATGCTTCTGCAGTTGTTGCAGTTGTTGTTGTTGTCGTCTCCTTCCTTTTGATCCCACCCCACCATAATACCTGTGACATAGTGAAAACCAGATAATAATCTCTTTAGCAGCATTGGATCCGATCCCAGAGATAGTGTAGTCCCTTTTGGAGTTTTTATTTATTCATTCATTCCTCATTGCTCTTTGCTTCAATGTTCCTTCCTCCCAATGCCCTTTCTCCATTTTCCTTTTCTTCTCTACTCCTTGTCACTTCTTCACTAGGTGCTCACCTCTTCTTGTACCCCCCCACTTTCTTCAAAGCCAAAAGGAAAAAAAAAAAGAAAAAAAAGAGATGTTTTTAATGTATGTACAATTGATTTAATTATGAGTTTAAATTACGTGTTAGAGAAATATATATATAGAGAGAGATATAGAATGAAGGGAGGGGTAGATGTATATATGTGATGATATATATATACAAGACAGTGGAAGAAAGGTTTGAGGAAGAGTTAGCAAAAGGAGGATGAAGATGTCATTATTATTGTTTCTTTGAATGTTAGCCATTTAATGAATAAAAAGCTGGCATTTTTTGTTTGTGTGTTGTGTTGTGTTGTGTTGTGGTGTGTGTGTGTGTGTGAGAGTGATGAATGGCATTTAAGATGATATATAACATTGATAAGTGGATGTTGGTAATTTGATTGGGCGGTGGAGGCGTGAAAGGTAAATAAAAAAATTGGAGAAGAATAAAGAAAAAAAGGGAATGCGGGGTTGGTGGTTAGGGTCACATGTGGGCATTTAAGAAGTTGGGTTTGTTTGTAAGAAAATGAAGAATAAGAGAAAGGGATTAATCCTAAGAGGAATCTTGTGTCGGTGATGCCAGCTGTTAAAACCAGCGCCATTAACATAGGGTGGGGCTTCACGTGGCCCACACGTGTGCTGTAAAGCCCTAAATAATAAAACCCTTTCATTATTCTTTTTCTTCTTTTTTTTAAATAGAGAGAAAAAAAAAAAAAGAGTTGAGTTGAATTTGAGTGGAGTGGTGGAGGATACTGTAGCAAACGTACGGTGTACGACAACATAATGAAAAGAGAGAAAGGGGTGTTATATATTTCAGAGGTCGTTTTCTTCTTTTGTTCAGACTTAATCATATCACGCCACACCCATTATTGCACTGCATGGATTCCCAAAACTAATTTATGTTTAACGTTGTTTTCCCTCTATAATCCCAATAATTCAATGTTTTAATCAAACTTAATCAAACTTCTATTTCACGCTTTAAATGAATGTTCAAAGCTACAGTGCCGTTGTACAACTTCCTTTGTTGGCAAAAAAAAAAAAGGAAAAAGTTTTTGTGCACATAAATATGTAACTCAACAATTGATTGGTAATTGAAACTGTTACGGGACTTCAATTTAGGTTGTTATGGATCAACTATGTTGTTGTATCTTTCATTTGATATGTTGATATGTCTTCAATTAGTTTGAACATATTAGCCCTACTAGAGGGAGATAAGATTAAGTGAAGCGAAAAGGAATAAATAAATTATCTAATAATTAGCAAGAAATATAGGTTTTTTACTAAATAGGATATATTGAATCTATAAATTATTATATATTGTTTTTGAATGTGAATTAAGTATCTAAGTAAATTGTTTGTTCTATGTTGTTCACTTGTTTGATAATCTGATAAAAGACTATTATGAGAAAAACTTACCCAATTATTTCAAACCACTCAAGAGTGGACTAAGTTTTTTGGACAGATAGAGTTTAACAAAATTACAAAACCTCAATTCAACCTGATAATATTTTTTTTTACAGAATGCAATCGCCCCAAATAATATACCTTTTTATACAATATTGTACCCAAATTCTATGCGACCCTTTTAACTATCCAAATTTTAAAATCATGTAAAGAAAACTAAATTTATCACCAAAATTTGTATACCTTACAAATGATAAGAACGGCTAAAAACTTTATTAACCTCACAAGAAAAAACAAAACACATCTTTTTAAGTTTGTCACATGACTACAAAATTATAATTGTTCTTATGAAAGAATATTTATTGCATACTCCAACTATTTTTTCGAGTTATCTCATAAAATGTCACAGAAATATTTTCTAGGTTAGAAATTAATTTCAAAAATAAAAATTTTAACTGTGATTTAAAAAATTAGACTTCAGTTCCAAAATTCTAAAATCTAAACTGTTTTATTTTTCATTTAAAAGATATTTTCAAAAAAATAATACAAAAACATAACAGTCTTTAAAATTCAGATTTCCAATGACTAAATTCTGATATGAAAAAATAAAGGTTATCTATATAAATATTGTAATACAGAATGCTACAAGTGAGTGAACAAAGATCAGAAAGCAAGATTTCCTACAATAAATATAAATAATAGTAATTAAATTCTACATTCAATAGCTTTTTGTTGTATAATACGTGAAATTAGTTTATAACTCCTTAGTTTATAACTCCTTGAAACGCCAGAATAATTAACAAATTCCTCGACAAACCCAATCTAATTGTAAAATAAAAAGAATACCATTAAAATTAGATAGTTTTAGGCCCATTTAAAAATTCCCAAAAATAATTCAAAATTCCCAACTAATATCATGAGAACACGTACGGCCTGACGGAAAAGGAGAGAAATGAAGACAAAGTTATTCGAAAATTTTGTACTATTAAGTTTGAAGATCTCAAATTACTTAGTGTTTAAATTTGTCAGATAAAATATCACATATTTTCATACAAATTCCAAGACAAGCCTTCCAGGTGAAAGAAAGTAATAAACAGGTAACCTGAAGCTATGGGAAATATTAACTCCAAAATAGTTTAATAGATAACTCCAAATTTGCATTTAGATTTGACAGTTATACAGCATACACTTCTACTATAGTTATTTGAAGCCAAAAGTTCCCAACCCATCCAGCATTAGGCGCCAATGGCATATAACCGAGTCCATTCCTTGGCTGCACATTTCAAAGCCACCGTTTAATAACATAATATAACAACTAACTTGTATGTAATCTTACAAGCAGAAGAAGGATACCTGTTTCCACAGCCTCAGCCTCGTTAGATTTCCAATGCTTCGCAATGTTCTCAGAAAGAGGGTCATCAGGGTTTGGTGCACTTAGAAGAGCTTGAATACTACAAGAGGATCAACAAATCACAATATCAGTACTCCTTGCATTCAAAGGGCAGGTTAATATTTTTCACTCCTTTCTCACATAACATTGTCCACCCCCAGGGGCAGATGGACGGATACATAAACGCTTAGTCTAAATTATACTCTCCTATTAGGAACTTTTTTATTTATTCCTTTTATATATCTTTGTTATTAGAGGATATCAAATCTCCTCTACTTATTATAATGATTCCCTTTATTCAAAATAAATAACATGTTGTCTTAGAAACACACATCAGCTTCTGTTTCTCTCTTAATATTTTTAAGGGGGCTAAAACACAGTATAGTTTTAGAACCATCTTTTGGGCTATAAAGTTCCACCATAAAATGGGAAAAAGAAATCTTCAAGCAAAGTGACTAAAACCAATGTTTAATTTATTAACTTCTATTTTCAAACAACTTGGTTGCTATTTACTACATTTCTTCAGGAAATGAATAGGTCTGTCAATACAGATCCACTATCAAAAAATTAAACTTAAACATACCTCAAAAGAACAGTGCGAATCTGAAGGGCAGGACTCCACTTGTCTTTCAGAATGTCAAGACATATCCTGCCAAGCTGAAATGAACTTTGTCTAAGATTAATCATTACCAAATAAAAAAATGGAAATGTAGGGGAAGCTAAGTGTACCTACCTTATCAATGTTTGGATGGTATATTTTTGTCAGAAACCTAACCTGAAAGAAGCATCGCATGGCTGCATTAGAAATAATTGGAGAAATGTTTTTTAACGGCATCACTAAATTAATCAATAAGGTATAATCATCATTAAAACTAAACCCAAACCAGTCAGCCAAATACGAGAAAACTTCACAATCACACAATTATGCCAAATGGATATAATTAGTTATCCCTTTGAGATGGGGTGGGGCTTGGGGAAGAAAAGCCAACTGCACTCCTTTGAGATGGCTTCCAATGTACGGTGATTAGTATCATCCTAGTTCTATCTGCCTAATGAAATGCTAAGACTAAATGTTAAGTTCACATAAGACAGCTGAACATTATGCCAACCAAAGTCATGGAGGAAATAATTCAATTATATTAATAAACAAAAAATGACATTATGTTTAAGTCTGTCTGGTTACAATTATTTCATTGTTTCAGTTTCAACAAGAGAAGACAAGGAGGACGTGACTCAATTAGACTTTATAAAGTGGTTGTTCAATCAATTACACATTTTTGGGATATAGCCTATGACATTAATAGGAGCCAGGCAGTCAACATATTTGATATGAAAAATCAGGGTTAAGAATAATTCAGATAGAAATATATTTTAGTGGAGAACTCAATAAATATATAACACCAAATGGTTATTACAATGTATATAGGAAAAAATTAAATTATTTACCTTAGGAGCAGCCATCGGATATTCTTCTGGCAAAAATAGTTCTAGTTTAAAAACTCCACCTGTATTACAAAAAATTTGTATGAGACTTTATTCCGGTTTTGGGGAAATAAAACTCAGTATCATCAAACTAGGTAGGATATCATCATGCCTAAAAGTAAGGAATTAAATTGGGAGTTCACAATTTCATCCACCTGACACAAGAAACCACCCTACATTATACTACAGGGCACACTACTTTCCTACAGTAAAGTGCAGACTATTAATGCAAAAATATAAGGAAATATATCATATTAGTGATAAGTTACACAGGTGTTTGTATTCTATAAAACCGTATGCAGTTGATTTTCTTCATTGATGATTTTCTATCCCAAACTTTATGCTGTAAAGGTGTACAGTCCAGAAGTTCCAGTTTTACTTGGATAGACCCCTCGATAAGCACTTACAAGAGAAAAAAAAAGGTAAAATGCATGGAGTTTCACAACAGGATAAAATAAACTAGTACGCCTTAGCTGTTTAATAAGTTTTTTTTTCTTTTCTGTGTTGAGGATAGCTTTTGAATGTCATGTGAAAAGAACTTCTACAAAGTTTAAGTTGATTATAGCTAATAGATGAAGCAAAATTCATTTTACATTTTATTTTCCTCTCCTATAAGTGACAAAGGAGTAATTTATCCAAACAAGGCCTTCGTACATTAAATTTTTAAATGTACACAATGAAGAGAACGTAGTCATGTATAATAACACTAGCTAGGTATTTTAGTTTCAGTTTCCATGCATAACCAAAGCCATCCCACTCTTTATAGTGGAGAGAGGACCCTACAACTTTCTACAAGGAGCCGAAAAAGAGGGAACTAAAATTAAATAAAAGAAGTAATAACACATGCAAAGACCCTACAAAAATCCTTCAACCCAATCTTTTAATCTACTTTCTCTCTTTTTCAAGTCAATCATTCAAGTGTTAAACCCCCATATGCAACTATTAGATGCAGAACAGCACTCAGCTGAAGATGTCACAAAGAAATAAGCTCGTCATTCATGGAATAATCCAAATAAAACTGATTAGATGAATTGGTTAGCATAAAAATATAGGGGGCATGGATACACACACAAAGGAACAAATCTGAAACTGAAAAAGTAAAAATTCTTAAAATTACAAAATGGCTAAGATACAACAAATATAATTAATATAAGACGAAAATAAAAGCACAACCTTCAACAAAGACATGAATATTTGATAGCCCCGGATTAATCATTGTAAATACCATAACGTATTGTAATCTATACAAATTTTAATCATTGTAGCATCCAAATTGTATTGGCACCACAACTCAAGAAATTGGAAGGTGTAGGAAAGAAGAAGCATCCAAAAGTATCTAGAAAGCACTGTTTATAAATGAAATGACTTTGAATTTAGTTTGGTCACAAGAAAATCTGGTCAGTGACAAACATGAAGGAAAACAATGTGCACCAAGATAATACATCTCATAGAAAATTGTCTGAATGTGCACAATGGAGCAAGTTCATCATAATAATTCAAGATGCAGAAAAACCTATAGTTATTATTGATTATAACAATATAACTTAATACTTCTCTTCCACCCCATCATTTATATTGCCAGACAACAAGGATCTAGCAGGCCAACATTTTACACATTCAGGCCATTTAGTCATAGTATTACTGTTAACATATGATGACAGATATAAAATGTAACAACAGTTATACTTTCAGAAATGTTAGCAAAACACATTCAATTGTCTGAAGTGCACAGAAAACATCAATAAGCACACAAATCAACGGGAAATTATTTTCTATTTCTTTCCGAGACTACAAATCATTAAGAATTTCAAGGTTTAAATTCAAGCCGTTAAGTTCATTACTACCTTCATAAGGTGACTGAGTAGGGCCAAGGATCATGACATTGAAATATCGCATATTGTCTTCAGAGGGGGAAGCACTAATTCCAGGCGCTGCATCATCAGATCATAGCACAAGATACAGAAACAGTTGAGTCACCAGAACAAAACACAACAAGGACGAAAACCATGCATAAAACTCCAAAATTAAACTAAACTGGAACTACTCATTTAGCTTAGGACGAGCTTCTAAAACGCTAAACAATTGCTACAAATTTCAACTTACCTGGCTCACTGAGCAAACGCTGCGTTTCCTGTCGAGATCCAACAAAAAGAAGTCACCAAAACATTCACAATCATCAAATTCAGACACAAAATGAATCAAATTGCAGAACTACAATTCGATGCCAACCAAAGCCGAAACATAATAACGGGGTCGAACCCCGAATTAGCACCAAAGACTTTCCATTTGTGTTTTCGGCTCATGATCACTGAAATTAAGGAATTTAAAGTGAAAAAGAAAGCGCTTTGGAATCGACCCTAAATGAAAACAGCAGCTAATTGTTCAATCAAGCTAATGGGTCACACGATACTAGAAAATGAACAAAGCTAGACAGCATGAACGGATTTGGGGTTCTTTTGGTATTTGGCATCGATCAATGAAATTGAAATGGGGATCTTGAGGAGAGAATGGAAACAAACCTTGATGATTCTTCGAGGAAGGTTACTGTTGGCCATAATCAGGGTCGATTGCAAAGCACGCAATAGGGTTTTGAGTCAAAGAGAGAGAAACAGAGACACCTTTCTCTCACTAACACAAAACAGAACAATTCTCAATGAAAACACATTCTCTCTCTCTCGCTCCTATTTATAGAATGTTTGCTTTTCTGAAAATAAGATAATTAATCAATAGTAACAAATAATAAAGACTTTGAGTCGAAAAAATATATAAAAGGAATAAATATTACAGCCAGATTTTCACTAACCACGTTATTGATAATTTCTGATTTATTTGAAATTTAATTTAATAATTTTACATTTATAAACTGTAAAAAGGTTTGGTTCACATCTTAAATATATATAAATGTTAAATATATAGAAAGTAAGTTAAGCTATCCGTACTGTTGTCGTAGGACGTAGTGAGCTTGATCTACTGAATCATAAGCCACGAGTTGTTGGTGGACCTTCGAGTGATCGATGGGCATTTTTCAGCCGAGTGGAGTAAGTTATTTTAAGTGAACTAGATTTTCTGCAGTTCATTTTATTTCGTCAATTTAATTATTGATCATATAAATATTATTTTTTTTATGATTAAGTACAATACATTTTAAAAAATTAAGTATGAAAAAATTATTTGTACTTATTTATATTTTAAAAGTATATTACATGTTAAAGTAAAACTAATAAATAAAGCATTAAATAATTTTAAATTATACGAAATTTTATGAAAAGTTATTTAATGAAAATTCTCTGACTAAATATTATAATATTGATAATAAAATCCAACATGCGAGGTAATAAATTAAAGGATGAATGTGAGAACCTATAAATAATTTAAAGAGTAGTATAAATTTTATGATATATATATATTAAAAGTTCAAAATTATAAATGGGTTTTACGAAAGAAAAGTTTATTTAAAAAAATTGCATCATACCTAAAAGGTAGGTTCTCTTACTCTTATTCCTTCCTTTTTTCAAAATTTGATTTCTTTTATTGTTGAGTGAAGATCCAAAGTTATATATAGAAGTGTAAAGAGTTCTACTATATATCCTAATCAATTTTATCTTTCGATAAGTTTAAATTTGCTTTTTTTAGAAGAGTAAAACTAAATTTTTTGGTGCATGCAGCTTTTCTTGGTTGAATATAAATTTTCTATTTTCTTTGTAAATCTGTGGTCCTTAAACAATGCATTGATTGTTGATTGAGCTTTTGGTTCTATAGATAGGACAATCGTAAGTGATGAAGTTGTGTAAGGAGATATTAGTGATATATGTCTTTTTTAAGGTAAGAAAAATTGATCACTTGAATTGTTTGATACCAAAATGTATGAATTGAAGAACCTTTTAATGATTTCGTAAAATATGAGTAATTTTATTGTATGAAGTAGGTATGTTTGGTGATTGATGAAATATACGAGTGATTTAATTGTATGAAATTATATTCAATAATAATGTTAAGTATTGAAAATGTGTTAGCATATCAGGGTAATGGTGTTGAAATGGTTTAGGCTTTTGACTGGCATGTCCGGAAGAAAAACAATACTTGATAGAAGTGATATGTGTATGAATTATGTATTAGAGAAAGAGCGAAATATAGGTAATGAAAACTGATATGTTAAGCTATGTGTGTGAGAATTCTTAACTTATTATGACATTTCGTGATATAACTGTGATTGGTAAATTGTTGAAAGAGCAAACATTTAAGATGATTGATAGCTTTGTAAAGAATAAGGTTAACATGATTAAATATAGTATTGTTGGTTGTAACATCCCGACCGAATATTACGGATTTAAATAATAAAAGAAAATAAAAAATAAAAGTTCATTAATTATAAGTCCATTTTCCAAAAACACGGGAAATTTCAAAACTTTATTTCACCATAACAATAACTGAAACCCAAAATGGGTAATTATCCACTATAAAATTAAAGTCTGATAATATAAGAGTTTACAATTGATTTAAAATCATAAAACATAAAATTCTGATAAAATCTATCAAGACTAGCCCCGCTCTGGCTCTACGCCTCACCAGATCCACCTGCAACATTATTTGCTCACATATACCGCGTATACGATCTTCGCCAAACACAAGTAGATAGGGTGAGCTAACAGAATAAACATATATATACATATATATATATATATATATATATATATATATATATATATATACACACACACACACACAAAAAAAACATATATCACAACCACATCAAAGGAAAACCATCCTTTGATTCCATAACACATGGCTACTACCATGTCAACCGTGTTCTACGTCTTCTAGTGAGTACCTCAAGGTGTCTTGTGTAAGGCCCACTTTTATTGAGTACCCTAATGTTAAGGGCTACTTCACTGTTGGGCCTAAAGGGCTGGCCCATAGGGTGCCAAGACCCCTAAAGCAGCCAAAAGCATTCATTCAGCTTTCATTGGCAAACAGTTCCTTCTCTTACTCTCTCTCTCTCTTTCTCCACAGAGGCTCTGCTAGGGTTTGATCCTCCGTCCCGTTCAAGCTAGTTCGACCCTGCTACTCCTGCACCTCTTAAATCTGCTCGTGGAGCTGCTGTAGTGGTAGGCTTAGGTGTCAAAGTAATTTGCTAGCTCATTCCAGGTAAGGGAAGCTAGGGTTCGCTTGTTTATTTTGATTTGTTACTTTGATTTCGTTTCATGATGGCATGACTTGATTGATGATTCTAATTGATTGGAAACCTGTTTAAACATTGTTTGGCCTGAATGCTTATCTGCTACACGCGAGAACAGTGGCGAGTACTATTTTTCTCACCCAAGCGAGCATGTCTCGCCTAGGCGAGACTAACAAAGGCTCGCCCAGGATCTTCTGCTTGAACTGTCGCTCAGGCGACGAGTTTGCATTTTTGAGCGAGGGTGATCTCGCTTAGGCGAGAAGGGACTCGCCTGAGTGACAGATCGCAGAAACTGTTGTCCCAATTCTCGAGCCCTCGCCTAGGCGAGAAGGGGCTCGCCCGAGCGAGAGGATCTCCCTCGCCTAAGCGAGACCTTCTAGCCTGAGCGAGACTAGGGGCAGGTTTTGGTGTTATTGTTGAGTGTTTCATTGATGTGTTGCGTGCTTGTCTGATCTAAATGCTTTACGAGAAGGGTTGGGGGATGATACCATGGTTACAGTATGAGGTCGAGATGGAAATAAGATGTTGCTCTGTTGTGTATGAATTGGGAATTGTGAGTTGTATGATTGGTTGTTTATATACACATGCATGTCAACATGATATAAGTATTTATAGGAACTCTCTGATTGGTTGGTGACACATATACAAAGTCTGAGTAGGACGTAATTCCATGACTCTTGTAGTGAGAGTTCATGGTGGTGCCTCACCTAATGGACGTAATCCCATGGACATTCCTATTGGGAGTCCCTGGTGGTGCCTCATCTAATGGACTTAATTCCATGAACCGCGGGGTGAGAGTTCATGGTGGTGCCTCAATATAAGGACGTAATTCCACAAGGGGTATCGTGGTGGTGCCTCAAGGCCAGGACGTAATTCCACGGAGGTCTCGTGGTGGTGTCTCATGTAAGGATGTAATTCCGTGAAGGCCTCGTAGTGATACCTCACTACTAGGACGTAATTCCACAGTTTGGTGGTGGTGCCTCATCGTATGCATCCGGATAGTCAAGTCTAAAAGTCTTAAGTGGTTTGGGTATATCATGTGTGAATATTTGTTGATTATGTTTGGTTTTGAACTTACCTGCTGAGTGTTATAATATAATGATCTGTTACACTATCTTACCCTTTTGCTTGTTTGATTGCTTGTGTGTGGTTTTTCTCCTTTTGCGATGATCATCAATTTTATTGATGTGAGCAGATGTGAGAACCCCTGGCAGTGGTAATGATAGTAGAGATGTTGCAGCTTGATGGTTATGGATGGATATTGAGCTCAATATGGGGCTTGCGACTGAAGGAGTTATTTAGTTAGAATTTCTCTTGTTCTGGACAAAAACTTGTGTTATTTTTGAACTATTGTATTGATGATAGACAGTGTGGTGCCTCTTTTCTTTGTTATGAATAGGTTTGGGGTATTGTGTACCTTCGTATACCAGTTTTCACGCTCTTTGGATATTTATATATGTGGCATTTTATTAAATTGGATTTATCTATTTAAATGGGATATTACATTAATGGTATCAGAGTAGTTCGTCCTTAGGATGACATGAGGTTGTGGGTTTGTCATGCCTCGTAGGCGTAAGTAGTCATGTCTAGTCGAGTTTGTCAGTGAAACAAATAGTTTTAAGAATAGAAAACGCCTTGATAAAGTAATGAGGGTGCACACTCATGACTAGATTAAAGGTTGTTTTCCTTTCTTAATTCTAATGGTTTGGGGAAAGAAGGGTGGCGGACATAAGGATTGGTTGTCTGTAAGTGATAGACTGTTGCTTTGTATGAAGTAGTTTGCCTTGTTGCGCCTTTGTGCTTTGTGTCTACGGAGATAAGGGAAAGCATATTGAATGTCAACTTGGTCTGCTCACCTTTACAAGTGTTGGATGGGGTCTCTGAGACAACGTCTTGCCTCAGAGATAAGAAGTTGATGTATGGTGTATATAACTGAGCAAGGAAAGCTAAGTTTTTGGTTAATAAACCGGAGAAGATGCTAAAGTTCACAAAATAACGTTTGGTCAAGGGGAAACTTTAAGGATAGAATCTCGGAAACAAATACTACAAGTTTTCTAAAAGAAGTTGAATTCAAAGATTTAGGACACTGAAAAGTAGCAGCGCATGCAAGTGCCACATCGTTTGGGGAAAGTCAACTTGATTCTACATCCCGAAAATGTTGAAGTTCAGAGTCATGGAAAATGCATACAGTGTTAGGAGAGGTGTCATTGAATATAGTCATATGGTCACACCTAGTGCTTCTTGGAGTAGTGGGAGAGGAACAATTGGCAAATTTTAGATCGCAAAAAGTGGAGAGGTTGCTTGGCGACCAGAAAGCTAAGAAAGGAGGAGACCGTGAAGTGCAAAAAGATGGCAAACCTCTAGTGAGAGGCTGAGATGGAGAAGGGTTCACTAATCAGTCGGGAAAGATGACGTTCCTAAGTAAGGGAAAGAAAAATTTATGGTTAGGGAAGGAGTGACATAAGGAATTCATACTAGTGTTAATAGTCAGTAGGTGAGCATGGGTCTTTTCAAACCGATAGTGGGATGTTTCAAGGAAAAGTAGTTCACATGAGTAGGACATCTAACCTTGGGTATAAGTGGAAGATTTCACGTACCAGAAGGAGGGACACACCTTTAAAGGTTATTCTCATATGGAAGGACAACCCAACTGATGTCGGGGCACAATGATGGAGGGAGCGAGAAGAAATGTTTTGAGTGGTTGACATGGTGTCTATGATGGTTGATGCTAAAGTGGTTAGCACAAATAATCTCCTCTAGAGATGCACCTTACGAAGTGATGCTTGGACTAAGAGCTGAATTTCTGGGGATCGTCTACTCCTTGGTGTCACCAGTATGGTAAATGAGTCATGGTTGTCTTTAAGAAGGGGCTACGATCGAGATGATGGTTTTTGCCACAATTGCGACCAAGTGGAGACCCGCTCGAGTGTGTGGTGCCTTCGAGGTAATCAAAGTATTTGAATTCAAACCCAATTCAAATTATTCCCTTTGCAAGGTTGGGACATAGTCTCAAGGGTGAATCGGTTGTTTTCTCAATCTTGCTCCGATGAGTTGGGACAACCAATGAGGTAGTGTTCTTAGATTAAAAAGAGATGAGTCAGTGGTTGCGTATGAAGTATGAATCAAGCTAAATAGTGGGAGCAGAGCTTCATGTGAATCAAAAACATTTGACGAAGGAAAGTGAATAATAGACGAAAGGGATCTAAATGGTAAAAGGATTATAGACGTGTTCTGAAACAAGTACTAGAGTTTTGACTTTGGGTGGTGGAGTTCACTTCTGCGTTGGTGTCTGAGGAAGAACCTGTGGCAATAGTTCCTAATGAAATGGTTACTACTGTGAATTTGAAGTAAATACGGAAGTGGAGGAGGTGTTAGAGAAGTAGTGGCTTATACTAATTATAATCACAAGGATGACTGCAAGTTTGGTGGACATTAGAGGAAAGGTAGTGGTGGAATAAATTGTTCAAGGGAAAGCGTTGGGTAAGAGAGGATTGGCTTTTCGGGCCTATGGTTGTAAAGAGTAGAAACATGATGAAGGTAAGGCAATCTCAAACATGTTAGCTATACCATTGAGGTTTAGCGGTGAGTTTCCAAGAGCGAACAACGTCTTTGGAACGAGCAAGAAAGGGGATTGACAAAGGTTGTAGTGTCTAATAGGACATATGGTTTAGATAGGGATAGATACGATGTTGAGAAAATGGAACGTTAAGACTATAAAAAGGTGAGTTCAAAGAATTTTGCAAGTTCCGTAGAGGTTGTGAAGGAAGGTTTCTCAGCGGTGATTATTTCCTTGTCACGGCAGACGTGGGAGGAACATTGTTTTGAGTGAACGAATGAGTGACTTGTGTGTGATCAGAGTAGCACAATGGGATGGTGGGAAGTGATACCTATGAAGGGTAAGAGGTGTGTGGAAAGAACTATCTTACTCATGACTTAGTGATTGCTACGACACCCAGTTCTTCATAAACAGGAAAGTGTCGTTCTTATGAGTATCAAGTAAGGATGTTCAGCGATCATTTAGAGTTGGAATCATGGGGTTACTCAGAGAAAGTTATACAAGAAAAGTAGGAGATGGTTTGAGTTATGATTTTAAGTTAGGGTGCCAATTTGGAAGTGAGAAAGCAAGAGTAGATGTTCAGTCGAAGAAGGGAATTCAAGATCCTTGATTTGACGGGGTAAGAGTGAGGGTTGTTGAGAAACATAAGTGTTTGGGTTGGAAAGAGAATGTGTGGGGAGATTCCATTAGTCCAGTCATTTGACTAGAACTAGTGAGTCTCTCAACAAGGTTGGAGAAAAAGCAATTCAGAAAAAAATCTTAGTTTGAGAGGTACCTTAGAGTTGATAGGTATATATCACACTAGAAATTTCAAGTCAAGGAAGACATGGTTCTAAGACTTTTGGAGAATGATGGTTACAAGTTAGTAAATCAGAAATGAAGGTGAGATGCCAAAATGAATTTGATGGTTGTAACAGAGGAAAGCTTAATTTGGAAATGGAATGACTTGGTTGTGGACCTTGCTACAATTGGTGGAAGTCAGTAAAGGAGGCAAGATGTTATGAGTGTCGTTATACATAAAAGTGGTCAAGAGTGTTGATGGTGAGGCAGTAGGCTAGAACTCAATCATGATCAAGCCAGTGGAGTGATGCATAAAGGAGTGAATAAGGTGACGGGAACTGATAACGAACATGCTTTAGTTTGAGACTTAAAGTGATATGAGACTTTGATAAAAACCTATAGGAGGTAAGGGAGCGCATATGGTGGGTGAGTCATTATATCAGGTACAAGTTAGTTGGGCAAGTACGAGGGGGCAATTCCAATGTTAAAGTTGCAAGTTGGAAGTTAGTTCAAGTGTAGTGACTAAACCAATTTACATTGTTGAACACATATCGCTTAGCACAAAGGCAAAGTTTCTAGTGGCTACAGATGTTGGAGTCATCAAACCTGTCATGTCGAGGCAGTGGTTGTCGGAGGGAGTGAGGAAAACATAGTTTTCTTCCTATCCCATCGGTGAATTCTCGAGGACGAAAATTTTTGTTGTTAAGGAGAATGTAATGTCCACTTTTATTGAGTGCCCTAATGTTAAGGGCTGCTTCACTGTTGGGCCTAAAGGGCTGACCCATAGGGTGCCAAGACCCCTAAAGCAGCCAAAAGCCTTCATTCAGCTCTCATTGGCAAACAGTTCCTTCTCTTACTCTCTCTCTTTCTCTCTTTCTCCACAGAGGCTCTGCTAGGGTTTGATCCTCCATCTCGTTCAAGCTAGTTCGACCCTGTTACTCCTGCACCTCTTAAATATGCTCGTGGAGCTGCTGTAGTGGTAGGCTTAGGTGTCAAAGTAATTTGCTAGCTCATTCTAGGTAAGGGAAGCTAGGGTTCGCTTATTTATTTCGATTTGTTACTTTCTTTGATTTCGTTTCATGATGGCATAACTTGATTGATGATTCTAATTGATTGGAAACCTGTTTAAACATTGTTTGGCCTGAATGCTTATCTGCTACACGCGAGAACAGTGGCGAGTACTGTTTTTCTCACCTAAGCGAGCATGTCTCACCTAGGCGAGACTAACAGAGGCTCGCCTAGGATCTTTTGCTTGAACTGTCGCTCAGGCGACGAGTTTGCATTTTTGAGCGAGGGTGATCTCGCTTAGGCGAGAAGGGACTCACCTGAGCGACAGATTGCAGAAGTTGTTGTCCCATTTCTCGAGCCCTCGCCTAGGCGAGAAGGGGCTCGCCCGAGCGAGAGGATCTCCCTCACCTGAGCGAGACCTTCTAGCCTAAGCGAGACTAGGTGCAAGTTTTGGTGTTATTGTTGAGTGTTTCACTGATGTGTTGCGTGCTTGTCTGATCTAAATGCTTTACGAGAAGGGTTGGGGGATGATACCATGGTTACAGTATGAGGTCAAGATGGAAATAAGATGTTGCTCTGTTGTGTATGAATTGGGAACTGTGAGTTGTATGATTGGTTGTTTATATACATATGCATGTCAACATGATATAAGTATTTATGGGAACTCTCTGATTGGTTGGTGACACATATACAAAGTCTGAGTAGGACGTAATTCCATGACTCTTGTAGTGAGAATTCATGGTGGTGCCTCACCTAATGGACGTAATCCCATGGACATTCCTATTGGGAGTCCCTGGTGGTGCCTCATCTAATGGACTTAATTCCATGAACCGCGGGGTGAGAGTTCATGGTGGTGCCTCAATATAAGGACGTAATTCCACAAGGGGTATCGTGGTGGTGCCTCAAGGCCAGGACGTAATTCCACGGAGGTCTCGTGGTGGTGTCTCATGTAAGGATGTAATTCCGTGAAGGCCTCGTAGTGATACCTCACTACTAGGACGTAATTCCACAGTTTGGTGGTGGTGCCTCATCGTATGCATCCGGATAGTCAAGTCTAAAAGTCTTAAGTGGTTTGGGTATATCATGTGTGAATATTTGTTGATTATGTTTGGTTTTGAACTTACCTGCTGAGTGTTATAATATAATGATCTGTTACACTATCTTACCCTTTTGCTTGTTTGATTGCTTGTGTGTGGTTTTTCTCCTTTTGCGATGATCATCAATTTTATTGATGTGAGCAGATGTGAGAACCCCTGGCAGTGGTAATGATAGTAGAGATGTTGCAACTTGATGGTTATGGATGGGTATTGAGCTCACTATGGGGCCTGCGACTGAAGGAGTTATTTAGTTAGAATTTCTCTTGTTCTGGAAAAAACTTGTGTTGTTTTTGAACTATTGTATTGATGATAGGCAGTGTGGTGCCTCTTTTCTTTTTTATGAATAGGTTTGGGGTACTGTATACCTTCGTATACTAGTTTTCGCGCTCTTTGGATATTTATATATGTGCCATTTTATTAAATTGGAATTATCTATTTAAATGGGATGTTACATCTTGCTGCCACACCTATCAACCACAACTGATAGAGCACGTGCGGGAAACCATGCTATGGATCACACACCGTAACGCCAGGTGGAGTCGTACGTCCCAAGACTACCAAACTCGTTAGTTAATTACTGAAGAGGCCAATCTAACTGGACCCATTCGTACACACCGCTAAGTGAACATTCACACCAGCAACACTTGTCAACCCGAGTCACAACTCAAGAGTTCCTCGTGTTCATCCGCCATCCTGAGCCACAACTCAAAAGATGTCATTCCGAGCCACAACTCAAGGAATGCCACGTGGTTAACCCATATCCTAAGCCACAACTCAAGGGATACGTTATGAGCCACAACTCAAGGAACATCAGATAACCAACCTTTAAGGTATCATAGACCACGAACACCAAAACAAGCACAACACACATCTGTTGCAGCACCATCACCTGACGTAGATCACAAGGTGCCAGGCGCATCAGACTTTCAAGCCGCCTGGCAGGTGACACGTACCGCCAGGCGCCAAGCGCCTCTAATACGACTCTGCCTGCAGGTTTCGCCTAGCGGAACACTCCTTGTCGCCAAGCGCCTCGCGTTCTAGTTCTCTTCCGTTTGGTGACTTCCGCCTAGCGGGTCTCATACTGCCGCTAGGCGCCACACCAGTACTCGCGCAATACTAGTTCTTGTTTGATTTCAGGTACTGTATTTCAGTTCCTTACTCACATATTCACTTGACAGGTCTAATTAGCATATCTTTGCTCAATAATTACCATGTGTAGAACCTCTTTATCAAATTCATATCATTAAGATGCTTAGCCATCTATACTCTTAGGTTAATTCCTTGCTTTATACCAATTCTGCAAACCAAGCATCATAGTTAATGCAGAGCACTACTGGTACTATTCCATTCATAATGTAATCTGATTTATCTCAGAACTTTGACTTATTCTCTGGCTTAAAAGTTCCAAGTTTAGCCATCTAATCTCCTCTATATATATTTATGAGCTATTACCCATCATTCCACCAGTCCATTACCATGACTTAGCTATATTGTCTTACCAATCCCACATATTGGAAGTTTTGCCTTTCTTTAAGTCATCCAAATTCTAATACTTCATAATTAAACCTTGATGGCATTTATTCCAAGAACAACTTAGACTAATCCATATAATATTTCCAGCTCCTAAAATTATATTAAATATGGTCCCAATTAGTTCCCCAACCACCATTGTGCACCAAAACACATAAAATCCACAACTTTGGTATTACATTTCTCCCTGCACTTGCGAACCTCAATCCATCCCTTGCAACTCTGATTTCAATCAATTTACGACTCCATAGACTACACTCTAGTGTTTTAGTATTACATTTCACCAGTACAACTTTCCAAACATGAAATTTGTTCACGTTTTCCACTTAATTAAGTGCCACTATAACAAATCCCAAATCCTCGACCCTAAAATGACGTTCTTGCGATTTTCATCTCAATTAGCCCCCAATCTCATGAAATTCAATGATGTGTGACACCTACTCATTTACAAATAATTAGCACTTTCCTTTTTCCCGATTAGAATCATTCCAGAAACCCAAAACACCAAAAATCGAGTCAAATTGACTCACGTCACCTGGCGGGTGTTCATCACCGTCATGTAGGGATGGCAACGGGGCGGGGCGGGGACGGGTTTCGCTATCCCATACCCATCCCCGCATAAAAAATTCATCTCCATCCCCATACCCAAACCCAACGGGTATCAAACTTTTTTCCCATCCCCATCCCCACCGGGTAACGGGTATAATCTCGTACCCATACCCGTACCCGTGTTCTAACTACTTCAATATTAATTTTTATAAAAGAAAAAAAATTACGGTAAAGAAAACATAATATTATGAAATATTCAATATTATGAGGATTTTCTTCGATGCCAAATACCTTAAAATAAATTATAACTGTTTACACTTTATATTAGAATACCAAATAAAATTTCATGTGAACCAAAACATTTATTAAATTTGCAAACTACAACATTGATGAACTTAGTTGATAAAATTAAAAAATATTTCAAAAAAATATAAAAGGAAAACAA
>Ga0214545_1002644_pt1 | contig 34490 bp, 16 predicted proteins | sample CNSS4metaG_FD_160064 | JGI IMG/M metagenome (GOLD analysis project Ga0214545, IMG submission 160064) | Root nodule microbial communities from cowpea collected in UCLA plant growth center, Los Angeles, California, USA - CNSS4 | ecosystem: Host-associated > Plants > Roots > Nodule | place: USA...
TTTTATACACTAATAAAAGTTATAATACATCACTTGATCAAAATGACACAAAAAAACAAATAATAAACATAATAATAAAATTTTGACATAGATTTTGTATCTTTTGAACTTCAATATATATTGGATAGTGACAAAAAAATATTCATAGCAATTACATTAAATTTTTATATTGTAGTAAATAAAAGTTATTTATACAATTAAAGTAAAAAAATTACAGTAGGATTTATAATGTGTTATAAAATAATAAATAATTAGATAGAATATATCGAAATATTATTCTACATGATGAAAATAAACAATAAATAAAAATATTAAAAAACTAACAAATGTGTGTTTTAAAAAAAATTTGAGAGACTATTGAAAGAAATCGCACAAATAAAATCAAATGTAAAATTAAGGTATGATAAGATGAAAAATACCTTAGAGAACTAATTATTAAATTATGTTTGAAGTGGTTAAAATTAAATAGAAATATCTTTGTTATTAAATTACAAATAAATTAGTAATTAAATTGGTCACTAAATCAAGTACCGATTCAATCATTGAATCGGTCACTAATTTAATCACTAATTCAGATAATAAATTAACTACTACCACCAATGACGAAAAATAGTGACTGATATGGGTTAATGACTAAATCAGTCATTATTTCATGTTTTTCTTGTAGTGAATTATCATATACTATTCCTAAATATCATTATATATATATATATATATATATATATATATAATTTTAACCACTTCAAACATAATTTAAAGTTAAAAAATTACAGTATGATTAATAATGAGTTATAAAATAAAAAATAATTAGATAGAATATATTGAAATATTATTTTACATGATGAAAATAAACAATAAATAAAAATATTAAAAAACTAACAAATGTATGTTTTAGAAATAATTTGAGAGACTATCGAAAGAAATCGCACAAAGGAGATCAAATGTATAATTAAGGTATGATAAGATGAAAAATATCTTAGAGAACTAAGCAAACTTTTCAAATATCAACATATATATTCAATGGTTGAAAAATAACGAAAATTATTTTAATGAAACAAAAGAATTCTTCAAATTAAACAAAAATTAATAATAATAATAATAATAAGTAAAGATTTTTTTTATATTACCTTAAATTGAGAGTATAAACATTATCATGTGAAAGGAAAATATATAATAAATAAAAATATTAAAAAATAATAGAAATATTCAAATGTGAGGCATAAATCTTTTTTAATTAACATAAATCATTTTAACATAATTACATAAAGGTTATGATAAGATAAAAAATATATTGAAGATGCGAATGAGTTTCATGACAAACCAAATAATTAAAAGAAATAAAAAATAGAATATATATATATATATATATATATATATATGGTTACTTAATTAATTGTGAATATTTTAATAATTTAAACGAGAATGGAGATATGGCAGGGACAAGTATTATGGCAGGGATATGTATATCCCCATACCCATCCCCATACCCAACTGAAAAAGTCGGGGATTTCCCATACCCATACTCATACCCATACCCATACCCATACCCATACCCATACCCATACCCATACCCATACCCATACCTAGTCAATGCGGGAATTCCCCGTCAAAACGGATACGGGTTCGGATAATACCCACGGGGACGAATTTATTTGTCATCTGTTAACCTAAAGTAGTTAATATCTAGATATATTTGTTGGCTCATATATTAACAGAAAATATAAAGATATATTTATTAATTATATTTCACATATCACTTAATATCATATATCAACAAAATATATAATATATTTGATTCGTTTATATTACCTTTTATTATCATATTAACTGTAAGATAGTAAGTAAGTTTTTATTTTTCTTGATATTATGAATTTTGTAACCGATGATACTTATCACAATTGTTGTTAAAGGCTTAATGATACTCTGCACAAGATATGAAATCCGAAAAATTAACATTATTAATTTACAAAATCTTATGAATTAATGGTTTCCGTAATCAATTAAGTTTCCTACAAGTTTGTATGATTTGTTTCCGTTTCCTAAAATATATTATAATTCACAAACCTTTATTTTATTATTTATACTTTTAGTTTTATAAAACACTATTTTGAAAATACAAGTCAAGAAATTACTTTTAAACATTAATAAAATACATCAATATTTATTTAATAATATAAATAATATTTATAAGAAAAGTTATTCATACTTTATAGGATTTTTCAACCAGTATAAATATTACATATTAATGCCTATATTATATCAAATGACTTTATTTATTCAAAATTGTTTTACAGCCATAATAAAATTATACATTTTTTTTCAATTGACTTTAGTTTTACTACTGCAAATACTTATGCTTATCATTATTTGTATCTATTTTTTTCTTATGAAAATAAAAATGAAAATTTAATATCATAATTACTAAAATTAAAAATATATTTATAAAAAATAATTATAAAATAAATAATTGTTAAAATTTTATTATAAGTAGCTTTTTGAATTATAACAATAAATTATAAAATTGAAAAATAAAATAGTAAAATGAATTTATTGATAAAAATAAAATGGATTGTGTACATTAAAATCTTGATTCAAATCTGTTATAAGAAAAAAATCTTGTCAATAAGTTACACAATCAGGAAAATGATAAATAACTAAATATATCAATTGAAGATTCTTAAACTCCAGTGTAAGTGATTTTAAAATGAATTAAAACAGACTTTATAAACGATAGTTCTTACCTAACAACGTTGACCCATACTATGATGAGTATCTAAATTTCCGTGAAAAAAAAAATAATATATAAAAAAATTGAAACAGTAAATTTTCCACAATCTAAGATTGCAACACCACCTATATTGCTGCTTTCGTAGTCTTCCTATGATGCGGTTTTTATCCATCTTTTAAGCAAAATGTATTAGCGTGTTTTTTTTTTTTTAAGAAGGAAGCATTTTACTGTAAAATGGTTTGAATTTTTTATTTGTAGCCTTATTTTACCATTTAAAAGCAGTAAATGAAATGCTTGAAAAAGTAAGAGTTTAATAAAAGGTTTAATTGGTGTTAATAAATACAGTCTATTTACAATTAATGTCGAACAAAACTTTGGATAGCGTTACACAGTGGGAAAACTATTTTTAAACATTCCACGTCAACAACGGATAAGGATCTGCGGTTTCACATAAAAACCATAAAATCACCTGATACCGGCTCTTCCAGTAACCTTATTTTGTCCACTAATACATCCCCATTCTTTAAATACTCACGAGTTCTCACTGTTTTTCTCACACTCATCTCTCTCACTCCCCTTTTGTTTCTGCTTTCACATTCTTAGAAGAGAAACAAACACAGGTGTGCTGTTCGGAGATCTCTTCGATGGAACCTCCTTCCTCTTCGCTTCAGGTTGAAACAGCAGTGCTGAAACAACCTAGTCCGTTCCGAAAAATGTTTGCTGTCTCTTCCATAGCTGCAGGGATCCAATTTGGGTGGGCCTTGCAACTCTCTCTCCTGACACCCTACGTTCAAACGTTGGGAGTCCCTCATGCGTGGTCCTCTTTCATCTGGCTCTGTGGCCCCATCTCTGGATTGGTTGTGCAGCCCATTGTAGGGTACACAAGCGATCGATGCACCTCCCGTTTCGGCCGTCGCCGTCCCTTCATTCTGAGTGGGGCGCTTGCCGTCGCCATCTCCGTGTTTCTTATTGGCTATGCGGCTGATATAGGACACGCCACCGGAGACGATATAACCAAAAAGACGCGTCCACGAGCGGTGGCCATCTTTGTGATCGGCTTTTGGATCCTGGATGTGGCTAACAACATGCTTCAGGGTCCATGCCGAGCTTTTCTCGGAGATCTCGCCGCCGGAGATCAGAAAAAAACCAGAACCGCCAATGCCTCTTACTCCTTCTTCATGGCCATCGGCAATGTTCTGGGTTACGCGGCCGGCTCCTATGATAAACTACACCACCTTTTCCCTTTTACGGAAACCAAGGCATGTAACGTGTTTTGTGCTAACCTGAAAAGTTGTTTTTTCTTTTCAATACTGCTCCTTCTGATCCTTTGTGTCGTTGTTCTCACATATGTGGAGGATCCACAGTTTATACCTGATGTTAATAACACTAACAATGCTGAAAATCAAGAGGTTCAAACTGGACTCTGGTATTCATGTTTTGGTGAATTGAGTGGTGCCTTTAAGGGACTAGAAAAGCCAATGTGGATGTTGATGCTTGTCACCGCCGTTAACTGGGTGGCCTGGTTCCCTTATGTGTTATTTGATACCGATTGGATGGGTCGTGAGGTGTACGGTGGAGATGTGGGCACTGCTGCATATGATGCCGGAGTGCATGCAGGTTCTTTAGGACTTATGTTGAATTCAGTTGTTCTAGCTGTGATGTCAGTGGGTGTGGAGCCTTTGGGTCGTCTTGTCGGAGGAGTTAAATGGTTATGGGCAGGTGTTAATGTTATTCTCGCTGTTGGGCTGGCCATGACGTTGGTGATCACAAAGGCTGCACGCCACGAACGGAGATTTGACGGCGTCATTGCTGGTCATCCTTCAACGGCGGTTAAAGCTGGCGCATTGAGTTTCTTCTCCGTCCTCGGAATCCCTCAAGCGGTATAACCATTACAACCATTACTTTTGATGTTTTCCTTATCTGTCTGTCTTTTCTCTCAGTTTTGTTCTTTTCTGATCTGGAAAATATTTTCAAACCATTTTTGTGAAACTTTAATCACAGATACTGTTTCTTTTTTCACATCAAAGCAAGCTGATTTGGTAACCATTTAATGTATTTAATATATTATTCTAGATGTTGAAATATTCAATGTTATTAATATTTTTGAGTAAGATTAATTTCTTTTTTATGCGCATTTAAGGCGTCCTTAAATGTTGACCATTATAATCAAAGTAACGTATTTTGCGTAATGGTTTTTGTAGATCAAGTTAATCGCCTCTATATATTTACATATAACTCTTTGGCTTTTTATTTATTTATTTTCTATTTGGAAGGTTGAGGATAGAAGAAAAATAAGGTTTTCAATTGACTTTTAGTGAATATAAAATTATATTATTTTTTAGTTATACAACCTATAAAATTTTAAACCATTTTCTGAGAGAGAATATATATTTAAAGATTACTCTGATATATAATTGTATATCAATGTGCCATAAACTGATATATACTTTCAATGTGTCCAGATTACTTTCAGCGTTCCCTTTGCTCTCGCATCTATATATTCCAGCACTTCAGGTGCAGGCCAAGGTAAAGCAAACAATACCATTTATTATGTTTTATACTTAAAATAATTATTATATTTTTGGAAAATTACTGTTTGTGAAATTTACGTAGTCAAAAAAACAATTGGAAAACTACTATAGTCGTAAATAAAACATATATACATAATTGAACTTTTCTTCTGTTTCAAAATTTTCAGGTTTATCTTTGGGTGTCCTCAATGTTTCAATCGTCGTGCCCCAGGTATGAATCCTTTCAAACAATTTTTTAATAATTTTTTTTTTATCACAATAGTTAATTTCATAAAGTTTATATTAAAAGTTGATGTGATTATTGTTGTGATTGAATTTATGGCTAATTTTTGTGTATACATGACTTTTATATACAGATGATAATATCAGCAATAAGTGGACAGTGGGATAAATGGTTTGGTGGTGGTAACCTGCCTGCATTTATGTTGGGTGCTGTGGCGGCCGCCGTGAGTGCAGTGTTAGCAGTTGTTCTGTTACCAACTCCAAAGCCAGCAGATGTGAGCAAAGCTTCCGTTCCTGTAGGGGGTTTCCATTAGTATAAGGAGTGTTATATGTTTAGCTTTTGTAACTTTATTTTGACATGGGAGAGTGGATTAAGATATATATATTTGAATCTCTTCACATGTGTATTGTCTGTGTTATTATACTCAAGAGAAAAAAGGAAAAAAAAAACTTGTTGAAATCTGTGTAGTTCGTTGCCTTTAATTAAAAAAAAAAACTTATAATGTAATTATTTTGGCAACATAAATATATAAATATAGTCATATATATTTCATATGGTCCAGAGTATAATATTTGTTAAGATTCTCAACTTCCTATAGTTTAAACCAAGAGTATTTTACATTTAACTTCATGACATTTAACTTTAAAAAATAATGTAAAATAGTACCTCAAATTTAAACCCATATAATAAATATTTAAAAATTAATAATTTTAGTCATGACATTTTCAATAAATATATATTTTAGTTATGTCAAATCCGTTTTAAAATGCAAGTAATAACCATCCTGCTCTATCTTTTTTCCGGATAACAAGCTATATTTAACAACAAACTATTGGGCGTCAGACTTTTTAAACAATTTCATACTTAATTTAATTTACCAAAAATGGACCGTTTAAATAAATTTTAGAAACAGTCCAATTGAATCATTACATAGTAAATTTAATATTTTAATTTGGATTATGAACACGCACATAAAACCATCTCTGTTGTTTATTATTCAACTTTATTTAGTTTTTGGTAACAAACTCTGGAAGAATGTGAATCATATATGTTTGCTATTAAACATAACAGTATCTAAAAAAAATTGTATTTTTATAAATATAAACAAGTTTTAACTAAATATTTTAACCTTAAGCTTTGGTTATATAACCCCTCTCCCTCAATATATATATTTACAAGATGATTTAGTAGTATGTTTTAAAGTTTCTTCACTTATTTTGGAAGAATTTGTGGGTTAACTCTCGAAAACATTATATAAACCTAGTAATAAATCTTAATATCGATTTTGGGAGAGAGTGGTTGCAACTTATTTACACGTGAAGAGAGGTGGAAGAAAAGAGATAATGAAAATCACAGGGAGAGAGAGTTGAGGTTGTGGTGTGTGTGTGTGTGTTTTGTGCATCTCTTCAAAGATTGAGAGGAGTGTCATATGCAGAGTAGGTGAATGTGAGTGAAAAGTGAAGGAGAAGATGTGATATGGCAGTGTATAACATTGGGATGATAGGTCAAAATTTAAGCTTATCAGAAATGTATTAATGGCGATAGTTAGATCACAATCCTTATCCATTTCTCAACTTGGGTTCATTAGTTTTAGTGCTTTTAATTACTTTTTACCTCTCACCAAGACATCAATGCTACACACTTTTCTAGCAGAAGAAGCTCTTGTAGTTTCCACATATTTCTTCCTGCAACCAAAGTTTTGAATAATATAATATAATGATGGTGGTGGTAATGAAGAATAAATTTAACATATATTTCACTTTAAACTTTTAGTTTGGCTTATTTATTATATTTTTTGAAACTGTGACTTGAAATAGTTATGAAATTTCTTATAAGAATTATAAAAAATGGATGGAAGTTTGACTTTTTGTAATAGATGAAATAGAACATTTCCTAAGTTATAGACATTCAATAAACCACCTTGTCTATTTTCATCCATAGGTGGGTTGTGTGCTTTTTGTCATGGGACTTGTCATTTTCAGAGGTTGAGTTCTAATCATTGGGCGAATCAAATTTTTGCTTGTAAAAGAATAAATTTTCATTTTAAAGATATTTGGACTAATTTTCCTTGAAAAGTTTCTAAGAGTTGGAATTATGACAAGATGGACAGGTGGGGACATGTCCTAGAGTGATTTTGAGCTTTTTTTTTTTTTTTTTTTTTTAGTTTATATTTATTTTCAGGAATTTGACCACACATTAATATGTGAGTGTGATTAAATTAGATTGTAAAACTATCAAAATACTAATAACAGAAATTAAGTTTGAGTTTTCTCACAATTTTGATCAAATTTTATTTCCCTTTCTATCCGATCATATTAGTTTAATAATATCTAATTTAGTAAAAGTATAAAACGTTGATATTTCATCAAAAAATGGCATGTAAATATTAGGCATTGAGCTGTTGATGTTTTCTTATTAATTTTTTCTCTCTTAATCATGGGCAAATTTTATATTATGACCAAATTTTCTTAGTTTATAATTATTTTTATAACGGATTTTATTATATCTAAAATTAGAATGTACAAAACTTCTCTTTTATCTATCGGTGTTCACTAATATAATTATAATATAAAGTGTTAAATATGTTTTTATCCTTTAACTTTCAGTGAATTTTAGGATTAGTTTATTTTGAAACTTTGGACTAATTTAGTCATTTATCTTTCAAAATACGTAAATTTAGTCATTTTAATCAAATTTTGTTAAATTTATTTAACATTTCAAGCACGTTTCATAATAGTATTTGACTTAACATTAAAGAAAAAATGTGTCAAACTGCATAAACAACTTAAATACAATCTTGAAATGCATACGAAATATCAAATGAACTTAACAAAATTTGATTAAAAGAACTAAATTCACGTATTTCAAAAGATGAAGAACTAAATTGGTCCAAAGTTTCGAAATGGACTAATTCCAAAATTCAAGTTAAAAGAACAAAATATTTAACCCTAATATAAATATATACTTCATCAATCAATAATTATAATAAATGTAAATGAAGACAACTTTACCTAGTTTAGTATACATGTACCCTTGAAAATTGACAACATTTGAGTAAAAAAACACATATTTTCGAAAAAATAATAGGATTTGAGATATTATTAAAGATGATGAATGTATGTCTAAAAAAATTTATTACTAAGATATTTATAATTGAAGAAGATTATCTTAAGATCTATTTAAGAAAGCTTAATAATTTTGTGAGAGTATTAGTTTGAGAAAAGAAGAATTGTTGTGGTAAACATCCAAAACGGTTAAGCAAATATGAACACAAAGCGAAAGTCTAAAAAGTTTATATTTTTAAAGTTTAAAATTGTTATGTAGACATTATATGTGTGTGTGCGCGAACGTGTGTGCGTGGGTGTGTGATGACATATGTCCTAGTTATGGTCAAGCACATTCAAGACGAGTTGGAGTCATATGAGGAAGATAGACCCAAACTCCTATCATCATGGGTCATCAGTGAGTTCTTATAATATTAGGTTTATTTTGGACCTTAAATTATGGGCCTAGTATTGTAGGTTTTTTTTTGTGTGCCTTGTATAATGGTCTAAGTAGTTTAGGTTTTTTTTTCGGGTCTTGTATTTGGGCCTAAGGTTGTAGTGTAGGATTTTGGGCCTAAATGAGATATGCCCTAAGGAGACACATGAGTTTAAGGTAAAAATCCTAGCTTGGAGCACAAACTTCTAGAAGCATGTGGACACTTGGCTAAAGTGGCCATGTGTCATTCTCGTAGTGGAAAGGATTAATGGCCATGTATAATCACCATAATGGAAAGGAATTTCGCCTTGGTCTCCAAGTTTGTAGAATTGAGATTTTGCTTCTCCATTTTGTGAGACACCTTTATTGTTACCTAAGCTTATAAATAGAAGTGTCTCTCCCATAAAAAAACTACCTTTAAATTGAGTATTGTTATGCTATCAAATTTGTGTCATACTACTCATCTTAGGTCACCAAGGTTTCTTCTTGCTACCCTTCCTTAAGAATTGACCCAACCTCTCTTGAGAGCACTTAAACACCACCATAGCCTATCTCTTTACTTAAGTCATATAGCTTGGAGGAGGAGTCATCATCTCATCACATAAAACCACCATATGCACACCATATTTCCACCACCATCAAGCTTTTGCAAACCACAACCCATTTGGAAGTCTCTCTTTGGCTTGACTTATATAGTTTGAAAGAGCTTATCCCATTAGTGTGTCACTACAAAAGAAATCAAAATTATATACAGATAATTACATATAGATTAAAATTCGTATGTAAATTAAGCATTACATATGAATTTTACATACAATTTTTTCCATATATAAAATCTCGTTACATACGGATTATTTTCGTATGTAACGATAGACAAGTTTTTCTTCCCTTTTCCGTATGTAAAATCCATATATAAATGAAATCATATATTTCATATTGAATTTACATACGAATTTTGAATAAAAAAATATTAAAAAAACTTTGAAAAGTATAACAATTATTCGTGAAAGTGAACGTTAACTCTATGAGTCCTTCTACCACTTCTAGAGCATCACTTTCAGATTGAAGAGTTCGTTGGTGTCCATATTGTGTTTGTTCGCTAGTGTCGCGACTACCTTTCCACCAACCACTCATCCACACTCTCTTGTTGTTCTCGTGGCTATCGCGTCTTTTCGTTGCAAGTGCTAGGGTTACATGGTGAGCTGATACAATTTCGATACTGGAGTGGTGGTAACAAGTGCTCGTGGTATTTGTTCAGTTTCTGATGAAGCTGTTTCCTTTTTTTTGTACATCTACACCGTGAAGAAGCTTGAAGGAACTCACATTTCTAGAGATTGGAAGCGCAACCCGCATGCAAGAAGAAGGTCGTGGTTGTTCTGGTGAGGTTCGCGGTGTATGGTCGTGAATGAACTGGCATCGACACTACTGAAATCTCTATTTCTGAAACCCTAGGTTTGGTTTGTTCCAAATTGAAGAGAGTATTTCAAGCTCCGATCATTTCACATTCGGTAAGAGAATTTGTAATGTGTTTACTTGTCCGTTGTTATCAGTTTGTTTCTTTCTTTGTCTGTATCCCTTTATCTCTATTAAATGAGATGAATGAATGAATTGGAAACAATTTTGCTGCCTTGTAAGTAAAACCCACTTATTGTGTGAAAAGCATAACCCATTCACATTCACATTCCTTGCTCCTGATCACTGTCCAATCTTCCAAATTTCCAATTCACTTTTTTGCATTTCCAACCTCTATCAAATAGAATTTAAGCAAAGTTGATTTAATGAAATAGAATTTGATGTGACTATTTTTTGCATTTTTTCTTATCTATATAAGTTATTTGATGAAAATGATTATTCATTTTAACTAGGTTGGGTATGTAATCCATTGAGAATTACATACGAAATAATCTGTATGTAATTTATATGCAGATTTTAATACCTACGAAAAATTCTGTATGTAAAGTTACAAACGAAAATTTTTTCATATGTAAATTTACTAGCGCCTAGTTTACATACGAATTTGTTTTCGTATATAACCTGTAGATAATATCTAATTACATATGGATTTTATGCATTACATAAAGATTTTGTCCATAGAAAAAATCAGTTTTTTTTTTGTAGTGTGTGCGTGTGAGGAAATGCGTGTGCTTGTGCATATGTGTACGCGTGCACGGGTGTGTGGGGGTGTGCGTGTGCTTGTGCGTGTGCTTGTGCTTGCATGCATAGGTGTGTGAGTGAGTGTGCCTGGGGGTGTGTGTGGGTGTGTGTGTTTTTTTATGATATAAAAAAAGTTTTCAAACCATTTTTGTGGCACTTTAATCTATTCTTCTTCCTTCCACACAACAATTCTTTTGTTCTTCCTATTGTGAGAAAACAAAACACATTCATTGAGGCCATGGAGGCCATCTTCCTCCATCACCAAACTTAGTGTGGAGGCTAACCAGATCGAGCCGAGCCCACTTCGAAAAATGTTTGTTGTGGAGTCCATAGCTGCAGGCATATAGTTCAAGTGGGATCTTTAGCTCTCTCTACTCAATCTATATGTTCAATTCTTGGGAGTTTCACATGCCGCAACCTCCTTCATCTGGTTCTGTGGCCCCATCTTTGGACTTGTGGTGCAACCCATTGTTTGCTACTACAACGACAAAAGCACTTCTCACTTTTGTCACATACACCCCTTTTTCTTGACGGTGGAATGGTTGTTGCCTTAGCTGTATTTCTTATCAGTTATGTAAACGAGGTATCTCTCTTTTGAAGAAATTCCTTCACCATGGAGGCATCATCTCTGACCAATCCCATTGACCTAAGAAAGTCTTTCATCACCACACTTAGTGTGAAGGCCAATAAAGCTAAGCTGAGCCCACTAAAGGTAAAGTATTTAAAGATTTAAAAGATTAGACAATGTTTCTCATTATGTTCTTTTCACTAATTCATTTATTTCCATCAACAAACAAATGATTTTATGAAAGGATGAAAAATTTGGCTTTTGTTACTAGGAATGTATAATATATACGTTCAATGTTTACCCATATTACTTTTAGTGTTCCATGTACTCTAACATTTATATACTCCAACACTTTAGGTGTGGGCCAAGGTAAAGCAAACAATATCATTTATTACGTTTTCTATGTAAAATAATTATTATATTTTTAGAAATTAACTATTTTTGAAATTAAAGTAGTCAAAAACCAATTATATTGTTGTTCATAGAAATTGTCAAATTATTATAGTCTTAAATCAATATATATATATATATATATATATATATATATATATATATATATATATATATAAATAATTGACCTTTCTTCCTATTTCAAAATTTTCAAGTTTATCATTGGGTGTTCTCAATACTACAATTGTTGTGTCCATGAATGAATCCCTTCACATTACTGATATTTTTATATCATTTAATACATTGCCTCGTAATTATGTTAAGAATTGAATTCATAATTTTATTAGCTTACAAGATGGTGTTACATGGTGGATAAAACATATTACTAGTTAATTTGGTAAATTTTATATTAAAATATTATGTGATTACCATGGTGATTGAATTTTTGACTAATTTTTGTGTATAGATGACTTTTATATAATAGTAGCAACAATAAGTGGACAATGGGATAATTGGTTTGGTGGTGGAAACTTGTCGATGTTTGTGATGGGTGTGGTGGCAGTCGTCGTGAGTGTGGTGTTAACGGTTGTTCTGCTGCGAACTTCGAAACCAACACTGTAGGGAGTTTTCATTAGTATTTGAAGTTATACATGTTTAGCTTTCATATATGTGGATTGAGATATTCTATTTCAATCTATTTCAATATATTACATGTTATTGTTTAAGTGTTGTTTTACCAAAAAAAGAAAAACTCGTTATGTTTAGTGTTGAGTTTTGGGTAGCTTGTTGCCTTAATATAAAAAGTAGTCAAATATATATCACATGGTCTAGGTGTAATGTTTGGTGAAGATTCTCGATCTTTTATAGTGGAACAAGTGTTTTACGTTTAACCCTGCAATGTGACATTTAACTAAAAATAAAACAATGTAAAATAGTATCCTAAATTTGAACCCTTATAGTCACATGGATGTCCGAGAAATAATAAAATTATTGTATTTTAGTTATGACATTTTCAATATACGACAAAACTGTTATATATACTAGCGAAGACACAGGTACTATCGCATGCACATGCATGCATTCACACATACATCCACCCACACACCCCGACACCTATACTATCAATTTTCAAATATTAAAAACTTATATTATAATACATATATTTAAACAAAGTGAACATAGGTGTGATGACACCTATATTTTTGCTAGTGTGCTATAGTATGTTTAGTCAAACATAATATGATGGAAATATAACTATTTCGAATATTATTGAAATCATGAAATATCTATGATAAATTAATTAAAGTAAGTAGAAAAAAGTTGATTTAATTATCATTTTTTAAGAGAGAAGAAATAATATTTAAAGTCAGGAGATAATATAATAATTTGTGTGTCTATACATATTTTCGACAAACAACAAATATTTGGCAAAAAAAAAACATCAAATAAAAAATCACATGTGTTCAAATATAATGAAAATTAATAGTAAAAATATCATATTCAAGTGGGAAGAGAATGAATATGAATTTCATATTAAATAAACTAATATCATGAGAATGTAAACAATAAAATAAAGTCAAAACAAAGACAATATCCACTACAGATCGAAGTGCTAACAAACATGATGAAAACATGTGAACATAATCATACAACTTATTATAATACAAAAATCAATATGTCTCTTTTGTGATTAAGTAGAAATAATATATTTTTAAATAATATGATTTAAATATTTACACTATTATAAAACATATTAAACCTAAATCTTCCTTATTATCATAATATATATATATATATATATATATATATATATATATATATATATATTATGCGATTGTTATACATGTAATATATTTAAAGTGAGGAGATAATATAAAAATGTTATTGATCTAATATAATAAATTATTATAGATGGTTTTAATTTACGTATTTTTTACTTTTGTTTTCATTAAGTGTGGCATTATAACTCCACAAAACAATATAGCTTATAGTAATTCCTTTAATTTTTATAAGTGAAATATACTAAATTATTAAACCCAATTGATATATATATATATATTAACAAAAATATTTACTTTTTATAAATGGCACAAAAACTGAAACACATTTTAAACATCAATCTTTATTTGATCTTCTAATTTAAGCAAAATTGATGATATAAATCTATAATACTTTCATTCATACTTTTTTTTAACAACACACATGAAGAAACATGCACGCATACATCCCCCTACACACACGAAGGAACCCACACACACACATGTATGCACCTACACACACATGTCCACACAAACATCCATTCACACACACCAAGACCCACAATCACACCCACACTATCAATTTACAAATATAAATAACTTATGCTATTTATACAAATATTTAAAAAATTTCGACACACAAGTTCGATGACACCTATATTTCCTTAAATATGTTATAGTATATTTAATAGAACATGGAAGTATAATTATGCTGAATATTATTAAAATTATAAAATATATATGGTAAATTAATTAAAATAAGTAACAAAATGAATTTAATTATAATTTTTTAAGAGAGAAGAAAGTAAATAATATTTAAAGGCAAAACATAGTATAATAATATGTGTGTTTATGCATGTTTTCGATAAACAACAAATATTTGACAAAAAAAAAATATAAATCACATAACAAATCACATTAATGTGTTTAAATATAACAAAAATTGATAACATGAATATCATATTCAAGTGAGAATAAGAGGATGAATATGATAACCTTGACTCTGATACTAATTATTAGGATCAAGCGCTTATCACTAGGTCAAAAGCTATATATATATATATATATATATATATATATATATATATATATATATATATATATATATTAGTCAGCACACATCTCTTTTTACTTAAGAATGTTTCATAATTCGATTGTGACCCGATCTATTTGATGTCTGCTACGAGACAATTGATGTCACCTGCAATATGAAAGTAGAAATAAATCTTGAGATTGATTTTGGGAGAGCAATGAGTTGTGGCTGCTGCCTATTTACACGTGGAGAGAGGTGAAAGAAAACAGATAATGAAATTCACAGATATAAAGTTGAGCTTAGCTTGTGGTGTGTGTGTTTTGTGCATCTCTTCAAAAATTGAGAGAATTGTCATTTGCAGAGTAGGTGAAGATGTGAGTGAAAAGTAAAGGAGAAAATGTGATATGGCAGTGAATAACATTGGGATGATAGGTTAAAATTTAAGCTTATCAGATATGTATTAATGGTGATAGTTAAGATCACAATCCTTATCCACTTATCAACTTGCGTTCATTAGTTTTAGTGCTTTAAATTAATTTTTACCTCTCACCAAGACATCAATGCTACACACTTTTCTAGCAGAAGCTCTTGTAGTTTCCACATATTTCTTCCTGCAACCAAAGTTTTGAATAATATAATAGTTTAGAAACATATAATGATGGTGGTGAAGAATAAATTTAACATATATTTCACTTTAAATTATAATAGAAATTAAAGTTTTAGTTCGACTTGCTCATTATATTTTTTGAAAGTTCGACTTGATATAGTTTTGGAATTTTCATAATTATAAAAAATGGATTGGACCTTTATATCCTATTTTATAGAGTAAGTAATAGAAATGTATACTATGTTATAGACCTTCAATAAACCACCTTGTCTATTTTCATCCATAGGTGGGTTTTGTCTGCTTTTTGTCGTGGGGCTTGTCATTTTCAGAAGTTGCGTTCTAAACATTGGGCGAATCAAATTTGCTTGTTAAAGAATACATTTTCATTTTTCAGAAATTTGGAACTAATTTTCTTTGAAAAGTTTAAGAATTGGAATTATGACAATTAAGTTGGATAGGTGGGGGACATGTCCTGAGAGTGATTTTGAACCTTTTGTTTTTTAAGTTGATCATCATATTTTCAAGAATTTGACCACACTTACATTAATATCCCAGTGTAATTAAATTAGATTGTAAAACTATCAAAACATTAATAACAGAGAATTTAAGTTTGGGTTTTCTCACAATTTTTATCAAATTTTATTTCCCTTTCAATTCAATCAGATTAATTAGTTTAATAATATATAATTTAGTAAAAGTATAAAACGTTAATATTTCATTAAATTTGGCATGTAAATATTATGCATTGAGTTAACATTGATGTTTTACTATTATAGTTTTTCTTAATCATGGGTGAATTTTATATTATTACCAAGTTTTCTTAGTTTATAATTATTTTTATAATGAATTTTATTATATCTAAAATTAGAATGTACAAAATTCTCTTTATCTATCTTCACTAAAATAATTATAATATAAATATATATCTGTGTTAACCTATAATTATAATAACTGTCTAAAAATATAGATGAAGACCATTTTAACTAATTTAGTATACATATTTCCTTGAAAATGAAGACAACCTTTTAAACAAGATACACTCCTTTTATTTTCACATATACCTTATTTATAATTCAAAACACTGATTTTAGATTTAATTTACACAATTAAAAAAAATCAACTTCAAAATTTGAGTAGTTAAGGAATTTAACAATGTATCAAAAATTGACAAGATTTGACTAAAAAAACATATTTTTGAAAAAAAAATAATAAGATTTGAGATATCAAGAAAGATATCATATCATAAGGATGAGGGTGTCATCATAGTTGAGATATGAAGTTTATAGTAATGCCTCATGTTTCGGGTATAGGGGCCAAGCGCCTACAGTTAACACTCAAATTGTTCCTTTTTCTCCTCTTTACGTTCTTTTCAAGTAACATGTCGTATCCTTCGTTCCTCACAATCTTCCTTCTTCCTCGATCAGTGTACCTGTCTAAAAGGCTCCAATGCTTAAGTCAGTTAAGGCCGATCGGTTGATAATTATAACTGCTGTAATAAATGCGAATTAAAGATCCTCACCAACCTACCTGGACCCCTATTTATAGTTTACGGTGTGGACCTGTAGTTAGGACTCCTTAATCATGGCCCAATGGCTTTTTAATTATGATTACTGACTTGTTTTATTTTAATTAATCTGGCTTATTGATCCAGGCTTCCATTTGGCCGACCGACCGAAGGTCGCACGGTCTGACGGGTTGTCTTCTAAAGGTGAGAAGTAGTTTCAAAAGGAGATGAAAGTGGAGGGTGTTTAGTTCGTCTGACTGACGGGCAGTGAATTTAGTCTGTTCAGAGCCGAGACTCCGATGGGCCGGTCGCCTCGGGGTTTGCCACAAGGTAAGTTCTGGGTAGTCTGTAGCCGCTTGACTTTGGTCCGTTTGGCCGATATACCAATAAGCCGTACAGTAGACAAGTCCTCCCAGCCTTGAGCGATGACGAAGGTGAAGCGAAAAGGTTTTTTAGGGAGACACTGTTGTGCCGAGGGGCCAATGGGCCACACAGTACACCTCACATGAGTCTAATTGAAATATTATGAAAAATACTAGTATATATTTCTGAAAAAAATAATGATTTTTAAGATGTTTAAAATTGAAGAAGTATCTTAAGATGTATTTAAGAAAGCTTAATAACTTTGTGAGAATATTAGTTTGAGAAAATATGAGTGAAGAGATCGATGAAGCAGTTATTCGAATAGGAAGTCATAGAACATTGAACTCATGTTGTAGTATATTTCTTTAATCTTTTATCCCCTTCCTTCTTTTGCTTAAGATTTTCTCTTTCCCTTTGATTACTTACGCTTATTTTTTATACTTTTTTATATATTTTAATATTTTTGATAAATTACATAAGTTTATGTTAAAAGAATATATAATAAAGTTTAATATGAAATATATGTATTGTTATCTATTTTATTAACTGGAGACAAAACCAATCACATTAATAATGTAGTAATTGTTTCCTTAAAAACATAAATTTACACAAGTTCATAAGTAGTTGTCTAAAAACAATATAAATATAAATTCATAAATCGAAAGTAAATTTAAACTACTAAATTACGTACTGATGATTATTTAAAATCCAATTTTTACATTATATAAGATTGATTGTTTGTATGATTTGCATTACTTAATATCGGTATTGTTATATGTCATTGCATAGTGCTAAAATATTGAATATGGCTAATAGTTTAATAAAAAACAGTAAAGGTGATATTGATGGAATGAATAACTCTAGAAAGGGGGTTTGAATATAGTCTTGGATAGACTAGGCCATCTAGCACACAAGTAACATAAGCAAATTTTGTATTAGTTCACCCAAACTCACATATTACGTTAAGTTGTTTCTTAAACAAATTGCTCTAGATCGGTATACATACCATTCCTAATTCTAGACAAATACACTAACCACTCATGATTATACATTTTAAGCTCTCTTTAAGATCAAGACATTGTTGAATAAGAAATATGAATAATTCTCAAAGAGAGAACAATTTTAGCTTATTGAGATTACTTTATGTTGTGAAGAATTAAAATGATTTTACTCATTCATAAGGAACACTGAAGACTATTTGATCAATAAGAATTGTAGATTGGAGTTGTGTGTATTCTTCTTCTTCAACTTGATTCCTTTAGATAGTCTTTGTTAGATAAGCATCATAACAATTGTTTGGCTAATTTATGATTTTTTCTTGATTTTTTTTTACTTGCATAGAATCTTTTATGATTTTCCTTGATCATTACTTTTACGAGAAACTTGATATAGAAAGTATTCATACACTTCTTCATTTGTGTTTCCAACTTTAATTGATATAAAAATAACCCAGAAGTAGATTGCATATCTTACAATTGATCTTTGTTAATTTTGTATGGCACAATATATTGTTTCCATAAGCATGTTATTTGTTGATTGTTTATCGTATAAAATGATTTTATACTAAGAGTTTTCTTCGTATTTGTACAAAAGCAATTATCTTTATACTGTGAAAGCTCTAATTATTATGGTTTGGTTACAAAATAGTATTGTGAATATTATAGATCGTCTGACATATAATATGATGATACCATTGGATGACATAGAGACCTTTTGGTTAGCACAACACAAACATCAAAATGTTTAGATAATAAAAATATATTTATGCAAATAAATCACATTTAGTGTTTATCATCAACAAAACTTATAAATTCTCTATTAGGATTAGATCGTTTACATGGACTACACTAGTGCAAATACACATATTACAACCACATTTTAGGTCAACTAGCGCGAAACTGGTGTGAAAAAATAAAAATGGTGGGAAATTTGAAAATTTTGAATACATGTTTACATTAGTTATATGCAAAATTGATTTAATACGTATCATATTGCATCTGTTGTTTCTCCTAAATGTTGTAATAGGTATTTCGTTTAAAATTATATGAAAAAATATGAGATACTATATTGGTTGTGCATTAGAACTAATGTTATATTCCCTTTTCAAGCCCCGCGCTCTAAACGATCTAATCTCTATATAACTCTTTAAGAGAGTGTGATGATAATAAATACTATATGAACAAGTAATAAACATGTTATTGTTTCATGAACATTCTAATGTGTGTTTTGTACAGGTTGCAACTTATTTGATTGTCCAGAGGTTACTACCAATGTTAGACAATTTTCTAGCTTATAGATTCCAAGGTTAAACACTTATGTAACCAAAGTTATAATCATAGAGGATTTCTAGGGAACCCATTAAGGATAGCAAAGGTTACAAGGAAAGTCCACTCCAAGCCTCAAAGGTGTAGCACATAAATGAGATGCAATGATTCTAAGAAGGTTAACTATGGTCGATTTCTATACTATTTTTATATAACTAATGAGTTGGTAAGCAATAGGTTAAAGGCATAAAGGAACCAATAAATGTTTAAACATTTCTTGGAAGGTTCAAGTTGGATTTAGGATAGGTTCTTAGAAGAACAAAGGTTAAAAGTTTGTAGAAGTTATAGAGATGAAATGTGGTGGCTCTTGGTTTTCTTTCTTAGTTTCTTTGCTGCACTTTGTTGTAGACATCTTAAGGAAGATTTATAACAAGGTTTCATGAATTTTAAAGGTGATTTGGGAGGGAAACACCTAAAGGTCATGACCTATAGCTAGGAGAAGGTGGATGAGGTTTCTTGGAGAAACACAAAGGAGTGGTTGGGGTTTGGGGGGGGGGGTATGACTAGTTAATTCTTTTATTTTAGGTTAGGGATGGAATCTTATAAATAACACAAATAACATGCAAGAAATGGAATGAAATAAGACGGTGGAAGATTGTGAATATAGAAAAAATAAATAAATGGAGGGATAAGGTGTGGTATTAATTACCTTACCAAGTGTACACAACTTATATGAAAAACTCAACTAAGCAAGCAACACTCTCATAAAAGAACTTAAAAAGTTATTCAAGCTAAACTAATGTGTATTTCTCAACTTGTATGTTTTACAAGAAGGGATAGTTCTCATTTTATAGCATCAAATGTCACACCTCTCATACCTTAAAGGAGAGTGTTAAACTTCTCCTAACATAGTTTCCTTAGGATTTCCTTATTCCAATTTAGAATAGGCATAATCTAGAAAACAAAAATACAAACTATTATGAAAAAACTTGCCAAATAAGGTTATTCATGAAAGACTGCATTGTATATGTGTGGAAGAAAAAGATTTGTTGCAAATCCTTTTATGGTAGTTGAGTTAGCTTTAAACTCACTAGAATGACTTCCTTGCATTTGATGAACTTTTATGTGAAAGATGCATTTAATGTGGTTTATGCATGAATTTAATGTAACTTCACTTCTTCAAGAAACAAAGAAACATCTTAATGGCTAGTTAAACTTATCAGGTTTTGATCAAAGAGCCTTTATCTGAATATGTGTAAAGACACAAATCTATACCACCTTTTCCAGAGTTGACAGAGCAACAACCACATAGTTGGTGAGACAAAATAACTTTAATGCAAGTTCCAAGAGTCTTTCATGTAATAAAAGCTTAAGTGTAGATTTTCTTGGTGAAACTTAAGGAATGAACATTCCTTGCAATATAGAATAAGTATACAAATGTTCATGAAATATGATGTTTTTTGAACAACTATGTGCCTTTTGCTTGGAGCTTTGTAAATTCTTATTAAACGTAAAAATAAAACTACATAGTGTTATATCGTCTTATATCATCTATTAAATAAAACACTTATGTCTTTTATGATTTATTTGTTTGAACTTACATCTTGAAGACAATGTACAACCATATTTCATGATTTGTTATTATTAGGACCTAAACAAAGTCAGTGGTGGATCTTGAAATAAAATTTAGGGGGTGCCAAAACAAAGGATTAAATATGTTTTTAATCTCTGAACTTTGACGCCCAAATTGAAAATTGTCACAGTCCAAAATTTTAATACATTTTAATCCACAAACTTTACAAATGAATGGATATAATCCTTATATCTATTGTGTTAAAATTTGTTTATGTATCAAACGCTTTCCTAATAGATATTAAAGTCGGGACGTGTTAGATAGTGTAAACAATTCAAATTATAGTATAAAACATATTTGACAATTAAAAAAAATTAACATAATTAGGTTAAAAGGATTATATCAATTCATTTTTTAAATTTAAGGACAAAAATATATTAAAGTTTTTGATGTGTCAAACACATTTTATAGTATATATTCAAGCTGAACTGTGTTAGACTGGTAAACAATTCAAATGATAGCATGAAACACATTTGACACTTTTAAAAAACTTTACGTAATTATATTAAAAGGATTATATCCATTATTTTTTAAATTTTGGGACAAAAATATATAAAAATTTTGGACATAAACAAATTCTAATTTTGTATTAAAACTTCAACACTAAAAACATATTAAAATCCAAAATAAATATATAAAATTTTTGAAAATAATAAATACATAAAATATATTAAAATTTTAAATATATATAGAAGAAAAACAAAAATTGGAGGGGGCCATGGCCCCCTATCATTGCATTAAGGTCCGCCATCAAACTTTTCCGTTAGAATCTCTCCCTTTTTTCTAGTGCTTAAAACAATAGATTGAAACAAATATGATGTTTTCTAAAAATGTTTTCAACATATCAAGTTTTCATTAAATATTTTTTAAAACAAGAAAAATACATATTAAAGTGCTTTTCATGTGTGATCAAATTGTTGAATCATAATATGAATTCTTATTAGTTTAATGAGATAAAAAAGATATTTTTTTTTATCATTTTAGTTACAGAGAAGATCCTGAAATGGTTACAGTGGGTGAAGGAAGTTAAACATTGCTTAATACAGAGTGTTTTGCAACAGAATCGCTATTTTGTTTTATTCTTCATACACTAGTTTGTTACACACATGCAAGGCTGAGCATGAAGGTAGTCATGGCCTTCCATTGACTAACTTATCATCAATTGAGGCCCAATTGTAGCCCACTCCTACTTCTACTTTTGACACAAAAAATATGCTAACTTATACACCTTTTTCTAATCCTATATACATTTTTTACAAGACTAAAAGTAACGAAGAAAAATTCTAAAATCGACTCTCCATAGTAGAAGAGTCTTCTTTATTTATTTTTCTTATTTTTCCTCCTATTTCAAAGATTGATATATAGATACTAATAAAGAACTATTGAATAAAATATTGTACTAAATGAAAAGTGTATTTAAAAAAGAAGAAGAAATGAGGTACTTTAATTTTGGAAAAACTTTTATGAAAAGAATTTTGAGCCTTTATTTCAAAAGCATATTTTCTCTTATCCTATACCTATATGATAAGAAAAAGAGCTACTAGTCTAAAAGAAAAAAAAAGAAGCTTTTTTAAAATAATTTAAAAGTATATATACATTTATATTATAAAAATCTAATAGCAGAACTGAGAATAATAAAAATCTAATAGCAGAAAATTTGCGTGAAATTCAAAGTTTTGAAGAACTTTCTAGTAAAACTTCTCTCTATATAACATAAAAAGTTTTCATAATGTCAACTTTAATAGTAATGTTGTTGCCACCTGCACTTTCTCTGAGAGCATGTTGTAATAGCCTTAATATATGGAGGTAAAGTTTAAACATTCTGGATGTTCGATAATCGGAACCTGTTCCTGCATAGAACAAATAAGAGGTTAGGCACAAATGTCACCTTACTATGTAGACTATTATCTCCTCAGTTGGCCTCTTCTCGGTCGATATATGTCAACTTGAACCCAGGAGGGGCTACCTACAGAAGAATCTCCGAAGCTCAAGTAAGTCAAAGCTCTTAGAGAGTCAAATCAGTGATTAATGAATGCGTACCTTTAAATGATGGGGTCCACGTGTATTTATAGAACATTAATGATGTTTGACCATTTCATGGGCTGGGTCTTGACTTGGGCTCTAGTCTGGGCCATGAATGGGCCTGGGCCCCAACCCAGGCCCTTGAGACCTATTGAATGCGGGGGCATCGATGTTGGCTTAAGTTTATTGGAGTAGTCGGTCTCGACCGGCTACTTGACTAGATGGCTTATGTTGGTGATGTGAAGTGCTAACTCGGCCTAGCCTGGGTACTGGGCGGTTTCGATATGCACACTGTTTACTTGGTTGAGTTTGGCTAGGTACGGTACAGAACCAATAATATTTTATGTTTTAACTTAAACCATAAAGAAAAAAACTTTGTGAATTTTAACCCTTATAGTTACATGGATGTTCGAGAAACAATATTAATATTGAATTTTAGATAATGACATCATTATACATGTAGAGTTGTCATGAGAGTTTTAGAATGCAAATATTAGTAAGCATTCTGTTGTTATTACTTTTGTGAATAACAAGTACTTATTAACGGCAAACTTATGAACATTTTTATAACTAATCTATTTCACAAAAAAATTAAGTATTGTTTAAGTAAATTAAAAGATAAAAGTAAAAAAAAAAATTCCGATAAAATGATTGTTTCGAAAATTTTAATACTAATTTGGATTATGATCGTACATAATGTTAATATTATCAGTCGTGTCATGCATAAAAGTCCATCTTAGTGTTTTGTTTTTTATTCTAATTTATTTATCTAGTTTTTGATACCGAGTCTAGGATAATGTCAATGTATTATTAAACACATGTTACTACGTGAAAAAACTGTATTTTCATAAATATAAACAAGTTTTGACTACATTTAACTTAGTAACTTAAGCTTTGGTTATACCACCAAAAAATTATAATTTATAATTAGTGTTATTATTGGATACCACACGATCAAATTTTTAGAGACAAATGGGTTGTGGGTGTTGCATATTTGCACGTGAAGGTGGAAGAAGACACCATAATGAAATTCACAGGGAGAGAGTTGAGTTCTTGGTGTATGTAACATTGAGATGATAGGTCAAAATTTAAGCTTATGAGAAATGCATTAATGATGATAGTTAGATCACAATCCTTATCCATTTATCAACTTGCATTCTTTATTTGTAGTGCTTTCAATTACTTTTTACCTCTCACCATGACATCATGAACACTAAATTCTACACACTTTCCTAGCATAAGATCTTGTAGTTTCCAGAGATTAGTTCTTGATGCAACCAAGGTTTGAATAATAGTTTAAAAGAGTTAAAAAAAAGAAAAAACTTAAGCATATTATTAAAAGTAAGAACTATTTATCCCAAAAAAATGGCATATTTTTAATATTTACCTTATTTTTGTCATCAAGCATTAGAATAGGAATGTATTCATTTTTTTTTTCTTTTGTATATTAGATTCTCTTAAATCAATACTTAGAAAATAATTGAATAAATTACGGTTATATTTTATGTATAAAACAGTAATTTCAGATTAACAATACATCATATATGACTCGCGTATTTTTTTTACCAGACAATATGATATTGTAAAATTTTATTTTGAGTTTGATAAAGCATTGATATGCTCAGATGGTGTATGAGTTAAACTAATCTCAAACAAACAAATGTCTATCTACTTGTTCCATGTTTTGAAGAATATTTATTACAAGTCACATTATTAAATGATTTCTTGGATGAAGAGTTAAATTTGTTTTTCTTCAACAACTCTCTAATGTCAGCATTGTCAACTTTAGAAAAATTATTAATTTCGTACAATTTTGGAGTTTAAAAATATTCAAGTAAAACCATACTACCTAAGAAGAGATAAGTACATCTAGCTATTGGGATATTATTTAAAAGAAGAAAAGAACATTCAATCATGAATGAAGTGCATTTGGGCTTGATAGTTTTGGGCTTTTGAACCAAGTAGTGTAGATTTGAGCTTGGTAGTTTGGGCCTTTTGAGTGTCTAGGTTAAAGCAACCAACTTAGGGTTTTAACTAGGCTAAGACGGGCCAAGAGATATCCTAGGCTGGCTACCTCATGGTGGAGCTGTTCTAGCTCACACTTTGCACATGTTGCATGTGAAAAGCATGAGTGTGCATGTGGCATAACCACACTTGAGGCATGTCTTCTTTTGGAGCCAAATGGAGGAATTCAAATTTGAATTTCCTTCTTTTTTTTTCAGCCTCTTGCACGATCATGGAGCTTATAAATAGGGGCCTCAATCCTTTGTAAAAATCACTTTGGAATTATTAAAGACATGCTACAAAATTTGCATCTCTACTTGTTCTTGAGTTACTCTAGACCAGTCTCCTCTCTTGGCTACTATAGGCTTCCTTCCATAATAGTTCGATTGACCTATCTTTCAAACATCTGCATCACAAAACCACCTCTCGTATATATTTACCCTCATACCTTAAGCTTCTATTACTTGAAGTCCACTCCTCCCCCATTTGAACATGCATGCTCAACTGGATGACCATCGTTTGGTATTCAGAGCCACGGTTCTTTAAGAGCCAAGTGTATAAACTCTTCATTTTTTCTTTGCCATGTAGTTTCCATCTTCTTTTACTTGTTTTGTTTCATTTCCACCCATTGAACTATCCATATATGTCTTCTTTTTGCGGTTTAAACACATTCGCTTAATCTTGAACCATCAATGTGTGTTTTAGGCTTCATATCTGTTCATTTGTATATGCTTGTTTATTCTTTAGCTTTCTATATTTTTTAGTCCTTTTGAATTTTATATTCCATATGTTGTTATGTAGTCATGTTTAGTCCTTTTATGTCATGAATTCTTATGTGTATCGATTGAAATTTGAAAAATCTTGTTCTACTTTTTGTTCGTAAAAACCACATGGTATATATGCTTCGAGTGCTTTTGCTTTTCCATTTTGTGTTCATACTTGATATTAGATCATTAGTGAGTGAAATTCTTGAGTTTGTGCTTCCTAATTTGATTCCTATAGTATTTGTATTTGAACTTCCTTTACTTGTTATGAATTCAAGTTCAACATTCAATTTGGTTCAATTGTGTAGTAGTTGTGTATCTTTTCTATATCCGGTTATACATGTGCATTGGAAAAAGACAAACAATCTTCAAAAGACAAAAAGAGATTGAATCAAAAGATTTCAAAGGAAGGAGTAAAAATAAAAAGTCTAAAACTCATGACAATTATAACACAACCACTAAAAGACATTAACTATAGTCTTGACCTTCACACTTGTAAGACCCGAGAAATTTAAATAATTAATTAAATAATTATTTAATAAATACGGGTAGTAGGAGCCTTTAAGGCATTTAATGCAGATTGCCATGATGTGGAAAAGTACTAGCTCAAGTGGTTGGGGGTTTAATTCAAGTTCTATGTATGCCAATTGTATGATATTTTATTATGTGCATTATTTTAATGATATGTTTGAATGTGATCAGTGATAATGTAATCCTAAAATTGTAGAAATTATCACGAAACATGAATTGGTTTAATTGGTTGTGCATTGGCTTTGTAATTGAGTGGTTGGGGGTTTGAATCTCGCTTAGTCCGAAATTAACTTTCTTTTTGCCAAAATTTTCTTTGGCGTGAATGTGAAAAGACAGAAGAACCCTAGCTGCCAAGAAGGACAACCTAGTGGGCTGAGAAACACTAGGTTAAAAATCATTGAATAACCATTAAGCATTTTTTTATTGTTATTTTCGTTCTGGGTGGAGTAAAGGGTAATTAAAGTGGTAGTAATTTAGAGAGAGAAGGAATTAGTGAAGAGAGAGGTATTGCAATTCGTATGAGTCATTGGGCAGAGGCTTTTCCATATAATTCGTACTAGGTTGTAGAGAGAATTGAGCGTGAAATCCATTGTTAGAGTGGAAGCAAAGGTCAAGAGAGTTTTGATTAAGGACACCCATTCAATTCGAATTTGAGCAAGGAATCCAGGTAAGGGGAGCTTTTTACGTTGGTTTTTATTTGGATATGATAAACTATGCCATGTATGAACGAAATTGCATGAATTTCCCTTCCATTTGTGCTGTTTTTCGTAAGTTTCTGGATTTTACCCAGAAACCGCTTGGTGGCTTATCCCCTACTGCCAGGCGACGCATCATCCTTACCCAGTTTTTCGGGCTCTGTCTTGAATTGCCTGGCGATGAAACATAACCACCAGGTGATGCATGGTGTGGGTCACAGTTTTTTGGCGTTTTATACCATTTGTGATATGTTGACATTTCAATATACTCCCATGTATGTGTGATTGCGAAAATGTTGTGATCTTGTTAGTGTTGGGGTGCTTGTGAATTACAATTTGAGGATGTAAACAAGCTGAATCATGTTTCAAATTAAAGGGTTCCATCAAATTCTGGTTTTTGGGGTATGAAGAGGTGAGTGAAGGTTTTATGGTACGTATAGTATAATATGATTGGGGGTATGAGTTGATAAAATTGTGTGGGGTTGTTGTATGTTGGTGAATAGGAAAATTGGATTGAATTTTGGGAAATTCGAGTGATTCGTAAGTGCAGAAACGGGAGTTTTCTGGCCTTGTACTGACATGCTGCTTGGTAGCGTCCGTGGACAGACATGGTTGGTTGCAGTTACGTGATGGCCTGCGAGAGGGAGAAAGAGAGATTGAGAATAAAAAGAAGGGGAACTTCGTGGAAGGAATAGGGAGGATTAATGCAGAGGCGAAAAAATGAGAAGGAGATTTCAATAATAATCATGATATAGGTGTGTTAAAGTATAATTGAAACTAAAACTGGAGTGGCACTAGGGAATAAAGCACGTATTATTTTGATTGAGAGTGTAGGTTATGGAAAAAATATACTATGTGGGAGGAGGATAATTATGCATTATTGACTAAGCTATAAATCATAAGGCGTGTAGACTTAAGGGAAAAGTAATTGAGTAGAGATTGTAGGGTTGTTGCAATGAGGCATAATAAATTATGGAGTGGGAGATACTGAATTGTGTATTAAAGCAGTAAAGTGGAACAAATTCTTTATAGAGCAATAGCATGCGGGATGACTTTTAAGACAAGACTAGAAGGAATTGGGAAATTGGAGTCTAGGTAATGGACCATGTGTGGTGTGGTAAGACTTCACAAATCAAAGGATAATGAATGAGAGAACATGATTGTGGTGGGTGTATTTTGGTGTCTAAGTTTGATGTGCTATGTTGTGTACAAGGAAAACCAGTCGCTGGTGCGATACTGTCACGGCGCCTGGCAGTACGAAGAGAAGAGCTAGACGATAGGAGCAACATGGAGGTTCTTGCAATGCGTGGCGCCTGGTGGTAGGATGTGACCCACCAAGCGACAGACCTAAAATAGTGGGTCTATCTGGAGCTTGGCGCCTGGTGACGAGGGGGTCCCGCTAGGCGGTCTGTGCAGGTTTCGCCTAGCGGCGCTTAGGTTGCGCCAGGCGATAAGGCTTGTGTGTGTTGTTTTACACAATGATGCTATACTTGGACTGGGAGATGCTGTGCCATGAACGGGTAGGTTCGTGGATGGTGGTGAACACGTGATGATATGAGCGGGGAGGTTCATATCTTGTTACTCTCGTGTGGGGATACGAGCGAGGTAGGTTCGTATATTCCGTGCTCACACTTGAGAGATGCTACTTGCGGGGAGGTACGTAGCTGGTGGATCACGTGTGTTGGATTACGGGCGGGCAGGTTCGTAGAGCAGGACTACGAGCGGGGAGGTTCGTAGATTAGAACTACGAGCATGGAGGTTCGTAGAGGCAGGACCACGAGTGGGCAGGTTCGTGTGAGCATCATAAATCCTGAATCTGAGGCTAACTATTTGTCTGTTATGAAGGTTGAAAAGCCTTAGGGATTAAGGTCTTGGCCAAGAACTAACTAGGTTGAATAAGATGGGTGTATTGCTTTTATTCTGATGTATTATATGTTAATTTTTTTTTAATTTTTATAAGCTCACCCTTTCTGTTTGTGATTGACGATGATCGTATGATTCGTTACACGGGAGCAGATGATGCTACAGGTGATGCTGCTGATGCGTAGATGTGGAGAGAGGGCTAGCTTGGGATACTATGAGCTAGGGTTTTTTTACTGTATTTTCATTTGTTTATCGAACTTTGGAACTTGTAATACATTATATTATAGTTTCATTTAAATTTTGGCGTATTGGATTTTATTTTAAATTTTCCCGCGTTTGGGAGTAATAAAAATCATGACGTTTGAATTTCAACTCTTATTTATTTTATTTTATTTTATTTTATTAAGTAATTTCTAGTAGGGATGTTACAACACTTATATAACCTCATTGGTTAAATTTGTGTCCAATGGAAACCTCATTAAATTCACTTAAACCTTGAAAAGAAAATGAAAATTGAACTTGCTCATTAAAGTGAACCTTCACACTTACATATTGGTTAAATTTGTGTCCAATGGGGATCTTCATTGAATTCATTGTTTCTTCACTTGAAATAAAAAAAAAAAGGAAAAGAACAAGTTTACATTTCACATTCTTAGCCTTTATTTTTGTTTTTGTAATCCATTCTAATGCCAATCTAAATATTTTCTTTTGTGAGCTTCTTTCTTTCAAGCTTTAATTATACTTTATCATTTTTATTGTCATAATTATCTCTTCTTGAGTTTAGCATTTCAAATTAATCTTCTTTTTTTTTTTATTACTCTTTGACTTCTTTGTTTGAAATCATATTGGCGTAGTGTTTTATTATGAAGATGAACTAAATTCTTAAGGTAACCTTTTAAGAAGTGGAGTATCAGATTGAAGGAGTACTACTCTTTGGTGCTTCTATAAGTGGACGTGTGCAAGGAGACATCAAACACTCGAGGAAAAAGAGCAAGGATTTCAAGAGACAAACACCAAAAGAGGATTTACTTCTTTTGTTGATATTTTACAAGTTGTTATTTGACCTAGTTGGGGTTCTTGAAAGAGCCTTTAATGTTGTTTCATCTCCTACTTAGTAACATTTTATTTCTAAATAAAAGGTGCTTTGATGGTGATTGTGTCTTAAAGGTTAATAAGTGCCAACAAGTGCCGCCTTTGGTCACCCTTAGTTTTTAGGGATATGCCATGTGTAGGTGGCCTTCCCTAGTGAAAGATAGACATCCCGACAATGATCCTTTAGTCTCGTATTAAAATGACCTCAAAACTACCCTCAAGAAGAGACATATTCCCTCATACTATAACAAGTTAACGAACAAGTTCCAAAGGCTCCAACAAAGACACATGAGTGTTGAAGAATATAGATAGAAAATGAGCTATAAATCATGAGGGCAGCCTTGTGATGTACCAATTTTTTTGGTGTCCAAAAAGGATGGCAAATGGAAGTTTCATTAATCCAGGTTGAGTCAGGCTCTAGTGGGATCGAGATGTACTTGGCTAGGTCGGTCCAAGTTCAATTGGGCCTATATTTTTTAATACATTGGGCATACATCAAGTTGGAACCATGTCAAGTTGAGTTAGGTTGATCGCACGTCACTTCAATTAGGTCAATCCCATTGATAAATGTCTATAACATGTAATTTCTCACATAAATTTGACACCTATCATGCTTTAATTGATCATGCTTTGTAAGTAAACAATCCCTTTTACTTTAGATTACTTAATTGGGAATAGAGAAGTAAGAAAATAAGGAAATTGATGTGTTTGTTATATTTTTGCAAATATTCTCAAAGAATTTAAGGATGTGCAGTTTAAGCCCAAAAAATGGTGTTGAGAGCTACAAAGACAGTTATGGAAACCCTCATGAGGAAACCTCAAGCATCAACCTAAGAAAAGGGGGTTACAACTCGAGCCCAAAATGTGCTGCTGAGCGCTAAGAAAGGCGGTTTGGAAACATGTGGAATGTAACTTTTGCAGCTTAACCAGAAGATGGCGTTGAATACTTAAAGCGACTAAGAGAAACCCTGCATATAGAGGGAAACCTCTGCAACTTAGCGCCAAAGTTGGAGTTGAGCACCACCCTGAACATTTTATAAATACAAACCTCATGTTCTCATTTTAGGCATTGAGTGGAGAATTAAATATGTAGTAGCATAGTAGGAATACAATGTTGAAGGCTCGAGAGATATGTTTTCATTGTAAATATTATGTTTCGATGTTGTTGGGATTACATTGCAATATTCTATGAGTAGCTAAACTCCCTCGTGTCAAGGTTGGATGAAATCAATTTTAACTCTATGTATTCTTACTTCTTGGATATTTATCTATGCTTTCATTCAATATGTTTGTGAATTAGCTTGTGGTTGTTGTTGGATCATATGATCATTCATCTTATTTCACTAGCTTAGGATTGAGTGGGAACTAATTCCAAGTTGTAGTCGAATTGATTTTCCTTATGCTTTTAGATGCTAGGAATGAATCTAAGGCTCTAGTTGGTTATAGAATCCTGATTTTAATGCAAGTGATTCATTCAAGCAATCACTAAAGGATCATACTGAAGTTTGATGATCTTAGGCTCTAGATTCCCGGGACATTGAATGATTTGCATAAGTAAATAAACAAGATCAGTGGTGCAATGGAAGAAGAAGAGATGAAACCCAATCATAGTCTCCATTCCATTCAATCTATATATAATATATACTACTATCAATATTTTCAAAATTCGAAACCTAAAAACTAACTATAATATACATGTTAATCCATGTGGATACGATAACCCCCATTTGGCTATACTACAACTGACTTGGTGCACTTGCCAATAGGTCACATAACTAGATAACTCTTTTAAAACTTGATATTGTGTGATGTTAGGGCTTAAGCCCAATGGATACAAAGTGGATATTTAATGTAATTAACAAAGTGGATTAATATAAATTTAATCCAACTCTAAAATCCATCCATTTCAAAAACCATAAATTGAAAGTTAAGGTTATTTATAATGTTTGAATGTTCTAGCTCAAATGCAAACTTGAAAGTCCTTTAACACGTAAAACAAATAAAATTAACTTCGTTGGGTTAAATGATTATAGGTATTTATTTTTAAAGTTTATGAACCAAAATGTACCAAAATTTAAAACACGTATGAATTCCAATTTGATGTCCAAGTTTAAATACTACAAACATATTTAACCCAAAATATCAATATTGTGGAGGAGATTATTCAGTGCTTGCAGCAAGAAGTGGGTTCCCTTGGGATCTAATAATAAAGTTATTTTGTAGAACTATTATGTCCCTGCAGACTTGATTTTCTTGTTATAGTTTATTTAGACTAAACCAAAGGAATTTGTAGAAATTATGAAATGTGATAGAGATTATTCAACGCTTGTAGCGAGAAGTGGGTTCCCTAGGGATTTAATAATAAAGGTATTCTTTAGAACTATTAAGTCCTTACATATTTGTTTTTCTTGTTATAGTTTATTTAGACTAAGCCAAAGGAATTTGTAGAACTTAGGAAATGTGGTAATTGGTTTAGACTAAGTCAAAATTCACAAGTATGATAGTATCATAATCGAAAATAAAACACAAGCTTTTCAATAAATTTCAAGAAAAAAGTCATGAACACCAAACATTTGGGTAGTGTGCCTTGTCGTGTGCATTGGAGTGATATGCTCAACATTTGGGCCCAATGATGTAGCCACCCCAACAATCAACGTAGTTAAGGACTTCACAAGGACAATGACCAACTTTGCCAAGGATGTTGTCGCTTTTGTTGTTTACGTTGTTACTCTCGTTGTTTGAGCTGCCACTGAAAAGTTTGAGTCTTTTGCTTAGTGGGCTTATGAGAAAGCTCTAGTGGTTGGGGTTGAAAGTCGAAGATAACCGGCCACAAGTGGTTCAAAATGCGAAGCACTAATACTAAATAGGGCTAATGTGAAGACATTAAATATAATAAATTTTTGCTGGTTTGAGTTTATCTCTTATACCTAAAATGTTTTTTTTTATCATATGCTTGACCCTTGTAATTTTTTGTTTATAAATTATGAAGCTTTTTGGGCCATTCCATGACTTATGTTGATTATGTACAGAAGTAAAATATCTTAGATATATAGTTTAGTTTTGTTGGATTTACAAGTGTTACAGCCGAAATCGCAACGGTACGATGAACCAAAAATAAAATGTGAAAAAAATAGAGTTTGGAGTTGCCACACTACGGGAAAACCAAAGTGATAAGACAAGGTCTGCAAACAACTAGATTTCAAGTCTGGGAGTCGGTTAAGTGTGGGAAAGATATTAGCAACCCACAACATCCGTTCTAAGATGATACTTTTAATTAAAAGTGCAAAAGAATGTGATTTTTCAAAATGTTTATTTTTCCAATAATGTACAAAAAAATTAATTTTTTTTAATTTTTTGGGCCCAACAAGGATTAATCCTTACTCCTACATATCTCAATTTACAATGAAAAATCAGGGTTACACAGTTCTTTATAAAAACCTATTTGAGAAAAGATTTGATTTTTATTAGTTGAACCCAACAACGATTAATCTCCCTCCTACATACTTCCATTCATAATGGAAAATATGGGATCAGGTAGTTCTTAATGAAACAACTATTTGAGAAACTTGTTGATTTGATTTTTTTTTTTATAATTTTGAAAACTTTTTTTATAATTGTTTATTGATTTTTAAATTATTTGGAAATAGGTGTCATGTGACGCGAACGGGCGGAAAAAACAAAAAAATATTTTTTGTTTCTGGTTATATATATAGAAGAAAAAGAAAATTGGAAAATGGGTGTCACGCGACGCAAGCAACCGAACGAACATAGGTTTTGTAAAATTTAGAGTAAAATATTTGTAAACAATAGAAAATAATGTCCCTAACAGAAAATGCCAAAGTTATTTGTAAAAAAAAAAACACGTACGATATTAAAACAAAATATAATAAAACTTGAGAATTCACAAATCAAAAGAAAAAATTGGAGTGGCGTACCTTCCAAACTCTTCAATTCCTCTTGTTCATTCTCAATCTCGCTCTCTTTTTCTTTATATTACGACCACCTTTTCTCTTCTTTTCTTTTTTTTTTCTACCTCCTTCAATATGTTTTTTAAAGAGAGATAAAAAGGAGGGGTGTATGTGTGAGTGGTGATGGGAAAGAATTAGAGAAGTGCAAAAAATATTTTTTTCTGATGTCGATTCCCTTTTCCACATGATAGACTATGCATTTATATGAATATGTACTTATATATATATATATATATATATATATATATATATATATATATATACATATATATATATATATATATATATATATATATATATATATATATATATATAT
>Ga0214545_1002645_pt1 | contig 34487 bp, 20 predicted proteins | sample CNSS4metaG_FD_160064 | JGI IMG/M metagenome (GOLD analysis project Ga0214545, IMG submission 160064) | Root nodule microbial communities from cowpea collected in UCLA plant growth center, Los Angeles, California, USA - CNSS4 | ecosystem: Host-associated > Plants > Roots > Nodule | place: USA...
CCCTAACTTCCCGTACCTGGAAAGCGGCTAACAGAACTTCGACGCGGGACCTTGGAGCACAGCAGCTCGAGTGATGGACCTAGGAACTGACGGAACAGCGAAGGACACGATTATTTTCGGGCTTTAGTCGGTGGAAAACGAATGCAAAGCTTTAGGAGGTAAGTACAATAGGGTTAGAGTTACTTACGTGGAGCAGGAATCGTTAGTTGGGACGAACTGATTCGAGACAAGAACAAACCCTAGCAGAGCTCTAGTGCGGAAGGGCGACGGCTGCTGATTTCTACAAGTGTGAGAGTAAATTGTGAAATTAGGACAGACTTAGTGACTTTATACGTTGGGCCGGCCTTAGGCCCACTAACTTTAGGGCAGAAAAGTTAACATATTTTAAATGGGCCTTACAATGGACTCAGTTCATACATATTTTTCTCTTATTCTCTTCTTATCAAACTCTCTTGAAAATCTTAACCTTTTATTTCGAAAATTGTTGTCCTATCTCTTTATATTTATAGACAATCTGCTCAAGTATGAAAAAAAAATTGTAATTTCTTTTGCATTTCCTTTTTTGAAAGAACTATTTTTCAATCTTAATAACATGATATAACTCTTATCATTGTATTGAATCTCTCAAATACCAAGATGAATAGATTATAATATCAATATCAAATTTGGTATAATAATTTATGATTGTGGATTCCACAACCTAAAATATTAATCTTGTTAGAAAATTAGGCTGTGATATAAAACTGCTTGTGAAAATGGGAGCTGTTCCTTCTCAACTTGTTCTGCAAAAAAGGGTAATATTATTTCAAAGGTTATTAATTGTTGTCATTATTATATAAGACCTATGAACTATGGAGATGCGTAGAATAGTGGCAGTATAGCACTCACCTACACTGTAGTCTATAATTTCCTTTTAAATAAATTGTTGTTGGGTTCACTTTTATAATTCATTTGCACTACATTATATGTGTTGATATATTTATATTTTTAGAGTATAAATTCTTTTATGGGTCACAATCTTAATTGAATTAAATAGGATTTTTTTATGGAAAACAAAATATTAATATAAAAGTATTTTATTTACTTAGGTGATAACATTGATCAATTTTTTTAAAATGTTATTTAGAAGTCAAAATATTTTTTATTTTAAATGTTTAACAATTAATGTTATCAAAATATTCTCCATCATAATTTGTTTTTTTGTAAACAATTTTTTTTATTAGTATGAACCTGACATGTTCGAAAAATATTATGTCTAAATATTTTAATTAGTTTTAATAAAAAAATTAAAACAAGAGCTAAAATTTGTGAAAGGAAATTGAAAAAGAAAACCAGTTGACTTTATAAATCTAAATTTTTTCTTATCATTATTTTCTATTAGTTCACTATGTTTTATTCTCTTTCACTTAATTTAATTAATTTAATTTTTCTTTTTTTTTCATTCTCTCACCATTGAAACAACAGATTTTTTTGTTGTTGTGTGTGGTGATAAATTTTACATATTTCTTAATTGTTTTCTTTAATTTACAAAGTTTGAATATTGCTAATGTACACTAAGAACAAAGTCCAGTCCAGTTGAAATTTTTTTAGTTTTAATAAAATTGACTTAAAAAGGAAAACAAAAGTGTTTCAATGACTTCAAGCTGAGCCATCGTGTAATAATGCAAAGTGACATTTTTACAAAGACACTTTTCTTGTACTTTCACATATACAGTGTAGTATTTCCAAAAATTGCCTATGCATGGAATTTCTTGGGATATATATTATGAAAAATGAAATAATAAGAAATATATTGCATATTTAGAAAATTAACAAATACTAAAGGAAGATTCTTATATATCGAAATTCAGAAAAATAAAATATGTGATATCTTATAATAAGCCAAAGGGACATCTTAAACAATTGTTAGGACTAAACTATGTATTAAGATGTGTTGTTTGTAGAGAAAAGATTGGCCTAAACAATGGAGAAAGATTTATTTATTTGGTCATAACACAGATCCATAATTTATGTGCGTGAATTAAGGAAAACATAAATAGGTCAACATCCAAAACCACAAAAATATTTATTGTTGCTTCAAATGATTATTAGGGATTAAATTTAATTGGTGAAAAGACTAATTCAATATTTCATAGTTTAAATATAATAGAATAGAAATTAAATTAATATTAATGAAATTATTTTAATAATTAAAAATATATAAAATAATATTAAAAATATGATATAATAATTTTGTGAGGTTAAAAAATGAAATAAAATAAAATAAAAATTTATTTGTTGTTAAAATTTAATATATATTGTATTAAATAAAATATGTTTAAATTGTAATTACAATAATATTTATCAATAATCGCTAGTTTACAAATAAATAAAAAATTAATAATATTTTAGGTTATTTGATTTTGATTTAAGAAAAATAGTTTAAATTTTGATATAATAACTCTTTTTTATTAATTTATTTTTTCATCTGATTATTTTTTATAACTTTCAGTGGTTTACAACATAATTGAATTAAACAAAAGATCGGTGCTCGATTGAACTAATTGGTTCAATTTGAGAGAAAAAACGAGAAACAAAATATCACCCAAGGAAATCAGGAACCATTACGTCCATCTGTGGATCGATTTGCTATTATCGCTAATGACATTTTCTTGACCTACACAGTGCATTCTTCACTTGGGCGTGTTTTTAAATTCATTGTATATTGATCCTCTTAGAAAATATGGACGAGCTTTACATACGGGCTATTCAACACATAGTTATCAAGGAAAACTTACACCCAAGACACTAAACAAGGATGACTTCCTCTTCCTCTACCTATTATGTGTTTGGATGAGGTGATTTAAGAAAATAATTTATTTATTCGAAAAATTTGAAGTTTTTTCATGAAAAATTGACATGGTTGATAAAAAAAATTAAAAAAAAAAAATCAAATTAAGGAATTGTAAGAATTTATTTTAAATAACTAAAATAATATAATTTGAAATTCACTCAAAAACAAAAAAAAAAGAAATTGAAATTCCTTAAATTCTGAAATTGTTCATTGGTTAGGACATGAAAAGTTCACAGGTCCAAAAAATTGAGTCGGGTCAGATAGAAGGTCGAGAGGAGTCAGTTCGAGCAGAAGGACGAGAGGAGTCAGCTCGGGCAGAAGCACGAGACGAGTCGATCGGGCTGAAGGTCAAACTGGGACGGATCAAGGTCGAGATGGGCCGAATTGAGTGGCCTAGGACGAAGGTCGAGCTGGGCGGCTTGGGCCGAAGGTCGAGTTGGGTCAATCGGAATAAAGGTTGAGTTGGGTTGGCTCAAAACGAAGGTCTTGTCGAGTCGGCCAAGAATGAATGTCGAGCCAACCCAGGACGAAGGTCAAGTAGAGTTGTCCTGGGACTAAGGTCGAGATTAGTCGGCTCAAGCCGAAGTCAAGCCAACTTGGCCAAAACCGAAGGTCAAACTAAATCGGCCTTATCCCAAGATTGAGACGACATGGCTTTGAGACAAGTTGGCCCTGACTGAAGGTCGAGACTACTCAGACCGTGCCGAAGGTCGAGTTGATTTGGTTTGAGCCAAAAGTTTACCCGATTCGGCCTAGACCGAAGGTTGAGCCGAGTAGGCTCATGTCCCAGGTTGAGTTGACTCATATCAGGCCTCAAGTCGATCTGAGTCGACCCAAACCATAGGTCGATCGAGCCGATTTGAGCCCAAGGTCGAGTTAAGTTGGCCTTAGTTGAAGGTTGAGTCGAGTTAGCCTAGACATAAAGTTTAATCTAATATACCCTAATTGAAGGTTGAGTCGAGTCAATTCAGGCCAAATCAGTTTGAATTGGCTGAGGTCGAATCAATTCAAATATTGCCAAAGTCGAATTGATTGGAATCGAAATAGGTCAAACCAATTGAAGTCGAATCGACTCAAGTCAACTTGAACCAAAAGTGAAGACGAGTCATAAAAAAATGATAGTTGAGCTAAGTTAAGTTAGATTAAAAGGTAGAGTTGAGTTCGTCATAAAATAGAAATTAGATTGTTTTATCTAAACAAAAAAATTGAAATCTAAGATATTTCAGTGACTTCATCCAAACTAATTATTTAATAAATAAAAAGAATTCAATTGCAAATAATTAAATTACTAGGTATGTCAATATCTTGGAATTGGTGAAATACTTTATCCAAACACAAGGTTAGGCTTTCAAACGAGGACATGTTAGTAAATATGATATCAATAGTCCTCTAAACGTTAGCTGATATGTAATCTTTCAAGAAGCTTGCAATTTCAAGTTCATCCAACTTTCTCAACCTAAACACACGCCTCAATTCATGGACCCAAGTAAGCAGTGTAACTATCACTAAAATTAGGGTTATACAATAGAAGAGTGTTTCAAAGTCAAAGACCTTATTAAGGAACTTGTTCGATATGTTGCCTTAAGTCACTTTGCACACAATGCCCAAGCTAGACACAGTTGAGGATGAGGCGGTGGTCAAGGAGGAAGCGGTAGAGGTTTTCTTTGAAGGAAGAGGTTTGACCATCAATGACCCGAGCAAGATGACCTAATCGTTGTTCACACACTATAGCAAATTGGTAGGTCCATAAAGTTCTCATTGACTAGGGTAACACAAATGATGTGTTGTACTACTCGACCTTTCTAAAGCTTGATGTCCCAACATCACTTATTCAATCTTGCTTAGATCCATTACTGTTATTTCCAGGGGAAAGATTGTTGACTATGTGGAGTCTAAAGGGTTTATTGGACCTGACCCATTTACTTGCTCTATTTTTATTTTATTTTTATAAATACTCATGTAATTGTACACCTAATTAATCAATCAAGAATACCATATAGTGTAGTCATGGATGTAGGTCATTTTGACTAAACCACGTAAATCCTTCATGTTCTGGTTATTTACTATTGTCTTGTAATTACTCGTGTGTGTATGCATTTGTGATCCCTAACAACTAGTATAAAGGGTTTAGGGTTTCACATAAGAGAGAGAAATCATGAAAGACGAGAAAGTGAAGATTGAAAAGTTTAACGAAAGTGATTTTGGATTTTAGAATATGCAAATTGAAGATTATTTGTATTAGAAGAAGTTGTACCAACCTTTATCGTAGAATAAACTAGAAACTATGTCTCAAGTAGATTGGGAAGCTTTGGGCATCGTCGATTAACATAGGCGAAGAATGTTGCTTACAATATTGTCAGCGAAAAGACGACAAATAGTTTGATAAAATTATTATCAAACATGTACGAAAAGCCATTGGCATAATACAAGGTATTCTTGATTCGTTAGTTAGTTAATACGAAGATGTCAGATGGTGCTAGTGTTATAGATAATACAAATGAATTTAATTCCTTGTTGTCAAGATTAGTTCCAGTGGATATTAAATGTGACGATACAGTACAAACAATGTTGTTCCTATCTTCGTTGGCTGATAGTTGGTCAGAAACTATCACGGCAGTAGCTAGTAGATATGGGACTACAAAATTAATCTTTGAAGGAATTAAGGATTTAATTCTTAGTGAGGATGTTCATAGAAAGAATGTCAAAGAATCAACAAGTTCCTATCAAGCACTAAAAGTACAAGCAAAAGGTTTGTAAGAGGGCAAGGTTCTAGGCATGGCAGATCAAGTCAAAGGAGCAAGGACAATAAAAAACTTGGAAGGATATTACCTATTGGGATTGTCAACATAACGATCATTTTAGAAACCCGTGTTCTACTCCTACTACTAATAAAAGAAAGTGGCATGACAATACAATGAATGTAACATAAGAAGATATTGATAATGGTCGATCTGTTGTGTTGGAAAAAAGGTTGAATCCTTGATCATGGATTTTGGTGCATCTTTCCATGCTTCTTGCTAGGACTTGATGAAAAAATCCAGAACTACATATTTTGGTAAGTTTGTCTAGCAGATGATGAAGCTTTAAACATATGCACGGGAGATGTAAATCTTAGAACTTCTACTATGTAGTTTTGACATTGAAAGATGTCCTATATGTTCCAAGACTCATTAGAATGTTAATCTCTGTGGACATGTTGGATGTTCAAGGATATCAAGTCATATTCAAAGATGGTCGATGGAAGGTGGCGAAGGAAAATGTAGTTGTTGCTCGCGGCTAGAAGAAAGGAACCCTCTACATGGTAGAATTACCTACAGAAGAAGTAAATTCAATTAGTGATGATGTTGATCACCCTTCGACTTTGTGGCACCAAAGACTTGGTCACATGAACGAGAAGGGTATGAAGGTATTGGTCTCATAAGTGAAAAGTCCAAAACTAAAAGAGGTAAAAGTTGACTTCTGTGAACCATGCTTGTTTGGGAAGCAGAAAAAAGTTACATTTGCCAAGACAAGGAGGATGCCCTAGCTTTAGAAGGTAAAGCTTGTTCATACAGATGTATATGGCCTAACATTAGTTTCATCATTAGGAAGATCACAATACTATGCCACCTTCATTGATCATTCCACTAGATGATAAGTATGAAAAATACTTATTATTCATATTTGATTGGACCTCTTAATTGTATTCATTCATGTGTTTTGTGGGAATTTTTAAGTTGTTTATAGGTTTCTTTTATATTAGGTATATTTTGTGTTTTATTGGAGATTATTGTATAAGAGAGTGAATGATTGAAGAAGTGAGGTTGTTCTGTCAGGACCTTGTCGCCCAGCGAGCGTGCCAAGTTGCCCAGTGAGATAGCCCTGGTCACCCAACGAGTAAGTAATCTCGCCCAACGAGAGGATGGTTTTCTGAAGTGGTTATAGTTTAAAAAGTTACACAAAATTGACGTGCTAGAGTGTGGGAACGCGACAAAACCAGGGAAAAATACGAGAAACGCCATTCTAGGGCAAGAAGAACTCAAATCACTTCATTCATTCCATCAATTTCATCCATCTTTTGTTCTCTAGATACCTAGGAGTGACTAAACTCCTATTTCATTGGGGTTGGATGTAATGAACTTATACTCTCTGTAATTTTCCTATGCAATGTAATCTCTATTTTTGTTCATATGTTCTATCTCAATTATTTATGTGCATGATGGAAATCTTTGCTATTTGGTTGTATCTAATTATTGGGAAGTGAATTGGAGCATAACCTTGGATAGAACAACCATGAGATTGGGTTCTAGAAATAGACGTAATCTCTAGGTCATTCTATACATCAAATCTTAATGCAAGTCATGTGTTAAAATAGTTAAGGAATTAATGTTTTGGCATATTTGACTTGGAACTTGCTTCTAAGGAATTAGGGACTACTATGCTTATCATGTGGATGTTTGAGCAAGATAGAGAGATTATGTAGGAAATGTTGCATTAATATGGTTCATGAAATCCAACATTGGTGAAGTTTTTCCTAAATTCTTCTATAACTGTAGTGTTTATTAGTTTTGCATCTTTATCTTAAATTAAACCAATATTTAATGTTGACATCATTGCTGAAATTAGTAAATAATTACAATTAGACAAATGAACACAAATCCCTTAGGAAAATGATACTTGGACTTCCATTTTACTACTTGTAACGAATTGGTACACTTGACAAAAAGTTAACACTAGAAAGGTGTAATTTTTTTTTGAAGCAAAATTCATAAGTGTTTAATACCTTTAAGAATTGGAAAGTTGTTGTTGAGAATGAGACATGGTTAAAAATTAAATGTTTAAAGTCTGATAATGGTGGTCAATATAGTACTTTTTAATTTGTTGATTATTGTGCCGAGAAGGGAATTATAATGCTTAAAACTAATCCTAAGACACCTTAACATAATGGTGTTGATGAAAGAAAGAATAGGACCTTGAATGAGAGTGCAAAGAGTATTTGAGCAAAAAAAGTGAGCACATCACCATACCTCATTAATAAAGGACCCTTAGTTCCCATAAGATTCAAGATTCCTAGGTGGAATGGCAAGGCAAGGATGTAAGTCTTTCTCACTTGAAAGTATTTGGTTATGTTTCTTATATTCGTGTTAGAGATCATGTAGCCGTGGACATGTCATTTTGACTAAACCACGTTAATCCTTTATGTTCTTGCTATTTACTTTTGTCTTGTAATTGCTCATGTGTGTATGTCTTTGTGCATTTATGATCCCCAACAAAGAGTACACTCTCTGAGGTTACATCGATCTCCTTAGTGTTTTGGATAATAGAGTCACATCAAATGTTTTCAATCTGCTATATATAGGTTGATCCAAACACCTCTTATAATGTGATTATAGGACAAAGGACACTAAACAAGCTAGAAGCCCTTGTCTCAAAACTTCACATGGCGCCGAAGTTTTTTGTTGAAAAAGGCACCATAATTACCATAAAGCATGACTGATGAGCCATTATTTTCCTCTATTTTCTTAGCTCTTTGTACCAATCTTAATTGTTCATTCGTGCCTAATTCTCCAATGTTAGTGCATTTTCATTTCTTAGGCTTTATTAGGTCAGTAATTCGAATTTTAATTAATTTGAATTCATTTTTGTCAGATTTTTGTTTATTAACTATTTTCAGATTTTATTGTTTATCCATGTCAATTGTGTCGTTTATGTTATTTTTCCTTGTAAACATCTAATTTAGTTGCCTTTCCACGTCAACTGCCAAGTTGTATTAGTTAAGGTTTTACTGATTTGTTTTCTTGTAGACCAGACTTGGGTTTTAGCTACTTTAGTGATGTGACCATGTAGGGTTATATTGTCCAGAACACACTTATCATTTTGAACCATTATGTACTTGCTTTTTTTTCACATTTTAGAATAACAGCTACCACCCAGCTTGGGGTTTTACATTTCTCTACATTTGGACAACAAGTTCACGTTTTTTAAGCTCCCCTTCTTTCTTGGTTCAATTGCTCTCTTCTTTATGATGCATTTTCGTTTTCCATTATATCGCAAGAACTCCATGACTAGCTAAACTTTATGTTTTGATTTCCTGAGGAGAATGTAATCTTTGAGGTTTTGTTCAATAATGTTCTTTTCTATTTCTGTTTGCTTTTCTTTATATAATCTTTGTGCTTGAATGAGTTTCGTTTGGACATGCTTAACATCCAATGCTATCTCTATTTTACTGAATTCATGCTTAATTGGAGAGTTGTTGGCTGTTGGGACTAATTGACACATACCTTGCTTAACCATGTGATGAAACTCTTTTAATATTCACTTAGTTGATTGAATTCTAGTGAAATAAGAGTTAACCCTAATAGACAAATTAGTTTCATAACCTGGATAAGCTTCATTTGAATCAGGGAATCAATTTTTTTTGTAATCACGATTGCATTAATTATTGTCTGCTTTAAGTACGTTTTGTAACAGCCAAAACCCCTTTATCTGTGTTGTACTAGAACCTTTGGTTGAGAACAATCATCACTAGGAGATGACCTTGGAATAACTTTGAGTACTACATTTTAATTTGTTTATTTGATTGGGTACATCATCGATCAAATTTGGTGTCGTTGCCTGGACCATTGTTTTCGTCAAAGTTAATTTTTCAGTGTTCTATGTATTTGTGTTTCGGTGAAGTGTTGTTCTATGGTTATTCAATGGTAGTATGTTTTGTTGATTGTTGCTTGTTGTGTAACTATTATTCGTAGTATTGAAGTATGTAGTAGTGAATAGTATTTTTATCCCATGAATAAGACCCGCAAATTTAATTAATTAATTAATAAATAAATGCGGGTAGTAGGAGCCTTTATGACATTAAATATTAATTGTTGTGATGTAGAAAAATACTAGCTTAAATGGTTGAGAGTACTTAGTTATGTGAAAAGACTTGGGTTTTAGTCTCAGGTATGCCAATCATGTGATATTTAATTGATTATTATTTTAATAATAATATGCTTGAGCATAATAAGTGATAATATAATCCTAAATTTATAGGAATTGTCATGAAACAGGTATTGGTTGAATTGGTTGTGCATTGACTTGCATTAGCATAATTGTGTACCCGAACCTTGTTAGACACGAATTAAGCTTTATTTTTGCCAAAATTTCTTTTGGCATGAATGTGAAGAGGTAGAGAAACCCTAGCTATCAGAGAGCCATGATGACTTATGAAGAAGTATGACAAATTTAGTGATGATGCATGGAAAAATGTTGAAGACTTAAAAGAATGCTTCGATTCAAGAGATTAATTGAAGACTTAAGAGTTTAGTTGTTTAAAGTCTTGTAATATGTGTATGTTATTTAAGATAGTTAAATTAGTAGGTCAAGAGTCAAAGGGCAGAATCCAAACAACATAGCACTAAGAGAAAGTCTTAGTTTTACAAAATGCACTATGATAATCGATTTTCACTTATGATAATCGATTATCATAAGTATTCTTTTAAATTTTTTAGAAACTGCTCTAGAATAATTGATTATTTCAAAAGATAATCGATTATCAGCGCGAAATAATGTTTTTTCAAAAACTGCTCTGGAATAATCGATTATCACTTATGATAATCTATTATCTGTGGCAGTTGTGACTTAACTCTCTCTGGGAATCATTTTGAAAATACAAAAGTTAGAGAAATCTGAGTACTTGAGAACTCTCTATGGGAAGGCTTTGAAAAACCTAGTGTGGGTAGAGCGATAACTTTCATATAGTGGGATCTTGAGTGATTGAGTGTTGTTGTTGTTGCTAGGAGAAACCAATCATCCTTTGTGTGATTCAAAGAGGTGTTCATTCCTTGTGTGATTCAAGGAAGGTGTTTCTCCATCTCTTGTGTGATTCAAGGGAGGTGTTTATCCCTTGTGGATTTCAAGGGAGGTGTTTTCTAAACCCTAATGTTTCTTATCATTGATTGTAAGTTTGGTTTATTTTAGTGATTTAGTTAATCTCATTTTTTAGATATTAACAACTGGACGTAGGGTCTTTTGATCTGAACTAGTATAAATATTTTGTGCAATTTTTCTCTTCCCGGCTCTCTTTATTTTATTGTGTTTATTAAAATTAGAATTTTAATTGAACTTTTATATTAAAAGGGGAAAATTTTAAAAGCATAATTTTTATTAAGAACCCAATTCAACTTACTCTTGGTTTTTGTCCTAACGTTAAGCATTCCGTTGCATGTCTTATTCAATACGAATGGCAATTACTAGCACAATTAAAGTGATTTTCGTTTTCTTGCCATTAACCATCATTAAGGCTTAGTAATTGGCCAGTTAAGGGAAAAAAAAAAGAGGTTTGAAGGTTGTTGCTAGTGAGCACTGGGATGAGAGGTTTTACAGAGTATCAAAGTGCTAATTGAGAGAGAAGAAGAGCTGAACTGAGGAAGCACTAAGGAGACCATTGGTGATCAAAAAGGGAAGCTTTAGATTATCAAATTTTAAGCAAGAAATCCAGTTTGGGGGAGCTGTTACTCGTTTTTTATGTAATTGATATTAATTACATGATATGTTGAGTATTAGTTATGTTTAGACTCTACAATTTCGTGATTCTTGTTCGAGTTTTTGGAAATTTTCCAGAAACTGCCTGGCAGTGTGGAACATAGACGACTCATGCAATATAACTATTTTCTGGGTTTTTCCCAGAAATCGCCTGGCAGCACGATTAGCCCGTCAGGCGACTCATCTTGCACAACCCAATTTTTTGGGTTATATTATGTTGTGATTGTAAGTTAATTGGAGGAAATTGGATGATCATGGTATATTCTCGTTCTAGGGTTTGAATAATGGGGGATTCTTGGGTTTAGGAATCAATTGAAGCGTGAATTGGATTAAGAGTGATTTGTTGTATGTTAATTTAATACTTGAGTGTAGTTAATTGTGTTAAAATTTGACGAATTGGTCGAATGAGGATGATGGTGATTTTAGGGTTTTACGGTGTAGGAGAATTCTGGAAAAATTTCCAAAATGTGCATGCACCACCTGGCGGGACCAAGTTTGTCGCCAGGCGCCATACCAGATCAGTGACATTGAGCAGTTGGACTTGCAGCGACATGGGAAGTCAATGTGAGGTTAGCTTTGGGTTATGTGAAAGTAGAGTGGAAATATGTTGGCTATGGTATTAGGAGGAGTAAGTAATTCATAGAATGAGATTAGAAAAATTTGTAAATGCCGAGTTATGTTAAAATATATGAATATAATGATAGTACAGTAGACGTCAATGTCAACAAGAATCTTGCTGAATGATGAGCCATAATCTCATTTAAGAGTTGGGTTGTAAGGTGGAGTTGCCTAAGATGAAGATGTATTAAAATTCTAAGATAAGGTATAATTAGTATGGTACTTGTAATTGAGTAGAGATTGATGTAATAGTGGGACACCGTGATAGGTTTCAGGTATGTTTGTGACTCTGGCCTATAGTTGAGTAACATGGTTTATCCTTAGTTGATTCTAAGGGATTGGTGTAGTCAAGAGAGTGACTCTATCAATGAGGATGAGTATGATAGCAAGACATGAGAGATGCGAGTTTCAAGAGCAAGGAATGGAACTTATGTGAGTGGTAATTATGCGATGTGGTGTGAAGACATTGAGAAGGATCAAAATCTGATTTGAGGTGCTTAAGCAAGTACAATTCGTTGTACTAGTGTAGCGCCTGGCGGTGGAGTTTGGACCGCCAGGCGATAGCTACTGTTCTAGGGGACTTTTGTGACGCGTAGCGCCTAGCGTTGAGGGTCATCCCGCCAGGCGATACTTGTAAGACAGTGGCATCAAAGGCGTTTGGCGCTTGGCAGCACGAGGCCCCCGCCAAGCGGTCTGGAAGCGTATATCGTTTGACGGCTCTGGAGCAACGCCAGGCGATAATGCAGAGGCAAGATTTGTGATTTGTTTGCTTGGATGTGTGTGATCTACAAGGCTTTGGTGATACCTCAAAGGTCAGCTTGCTAGAGTGTTCCTTGAGTTGTGACTCGGAACGTATTCCTTGAGTTGTGGCTCGAAACGTATCCCTTGAGTTGTGGCTCGAGATAGGGGTTAAACACATGGCATTCCTTGGTTGTGGCTCGGAATGACATCTCTTGAGTTGTGGCTCGAGATGGCGGATGAACACAGGGAACTCTTGAGTTGTAGCTCGGGTTGGTGTGTGTTACCGGTGTGAGAGTGCGAGTTGTGGCTCGTACGGATGGGTCCAGATATAGACCCATGAGATATCGATTTAGATAGCCAAAAATTTCCAAGCCCCTTGCAGCCATTCCACTAGCTATTCATTCTAGATTTTCCAAAAAGAGGTCATTTTGTATTTTACCTCAATTTATTTTTATGTTTTTTCTAACTTTTCAAAATTATTTCATATAGTTAGGCTTTGAAATTCGAGCTCAACTTTTCTATGGTAGTTTTTCACTTATGAGAGCTTGTGCATCTAGTATTCTGATGAGGAAGTTTTGTTTGTTCTTAAGATTGGAATTATACACTTGTTGCCAAAGTTCCATGGTGTTGTAGGTGAGGATCCTCATTAGCACTTGAAGGAGTTCCACATTGTATATTCCACCATAAAGCTTGTTGATGTTCAATACAATTGTGTCTACTTGAAGGCTTTTCCTCATTCTCTTGAGGACAAACCTAGGGTTGGTTGTACAACGTTACCCTCAGGTCCATATTGGGAGATATTTAAGAAGTTATCTGCGAGTTGTCCCTCCCACCAAATTTTTTAACAATAGCTCCTTCAATATTTCTATGAGAGCTTGCACAACATGGAAGAGGAGCATGATTAATGTTGCAAGTGGTGGTGCAATTGGTGATATGACTCATACAGAGACTAGAGATTTGATTGAGAAGATGGCTTCTAACTCCTAACAGTTCGGTGCAAGAAGTGATGTCATAGTTGTGTGAGGAGTCGATGACATAGAGGTGGTCGAACGAAACAAAAAGTTGGTGAAGTAAGATAGATGCCCTGACCACATTGGTCACCCAACTTGCTGTGAATCAGAAAGTTGTACTCGCAAAACTTTTTGGTATTTGCACTTCACATGACCATTTTATATATGCGTGTCTAGCATTGCAATAACATGCTTCAACTTCTTATATTCCTCAAACCGATGTGCAAATATTTTCAATAATAGAGCTCGACAATAACAAAGCAACAAGAAATAAAGCAAATCAAACCTCCACCCTAGAAAGACCTAAAGTAAGAAGCCAACCACCACCACAGTTTGACCATTACCAAGAGAAATGTAAGTTTTTCATTCAATCATGACAAGGATCTCTTATTTGCAACAATAAATGGAAATCATCCATAAGGCACACATTTCCCTTCATCAAATTCTGTTTGATTTTGTCACCCAGCTCTAACAAAACAAACGAATCTTCTACATCACTCCTTAACAATTCAATGAGTTTGTGGCATGGCCTGGGGACAATCCATTTTTCCAAGGGGAGACTAGTGGAGCTGCCAATCAAGGCTTTGAATACATACATGAAGATGCATATGTTTCTCTTCTCCCTTATGTAAATGTTAAACCTAAACATGAGATGCTTACTACTGAGCCATAGATTACCCAGTCTCAGCCTAAACAAGAACAAGAAGCTGCTGAAGAAGTAGAAGAAGAGGTTGGAACTAAGGAAGAACAAGTTGAAAATGGGACTGATATTGAGGAAGAGGCTAAACAAAAGGCATAAGATTAAGAGGATGAGAAGTTCTTTAACATAACTCCCCAGATGAAGGACTCAACTGATCACCCCCACCAAAAACAAGTTCATTTTAAATTTCTGCAATTTTAAGTTTTTTTTTTGAAAAATTATATGATGCATGAGCAAGCTTTAGCGTTTTAGGTTACGGATATGTTCATTGTAAGACTTGAGGAAAACTTAAAGTAATTCAAGTGAGGTTATAAAGTGACTTATTTTAATAAGAAATTTTCTTGGTGTAGTAATCACGCAGATCCAATAAAGAGAAACACATGGAACAAATTAATTGATTGATTTAAGCTATTATTTTATTTATTTTAATTAATTATTTAATTATGGAATGTTGAATATATGTGTTTATAATATTGTAGTGTGCATATTACTATGAAAAAGCATGTGGCTTAGTGGTTGGTGGTATGTGTTAATGCTCAAGAGCACATGGATTTGAATCTAGTTGGCTTAAATAAGGGTGCATTTGTTTATTTATTTTTTTAAAACTACATAATCTTAACTGAATGCCTAGGAATCAAAAAGGGGAATGAAGTAATTATAGTTTAGGGTTTAGTAGAGGAGTGAAAAGAGTGTAAGAGAAGGTGGCTCTATTCTGGAACAAGAAAAAAAAACGTAGGTGGAAAGACCTTGGAGGATCCCTACAAGAGGTAGGGAAAACTAACATTTTGTGTTTATTTTCTTGTATGTATAGCCATTGTATATGTTTTGTGGAGGTTATGCATGTATTAATCAAGTTGAACCTTGTTTCTCTTTTCATCTTCTTGATGATTGACGTATGTAAATTTGGGATATTTGTGGACTAATGAATGTTGTGAAATCCTGGCATGATTGTATGGTTAGTTAGCTTTTGAAACTTTGTTTGTAACATCCTGGTCGGATATTACTAATTTAATAAAATAAGAAATAAGAATTGTAATAATCTCACATTTAAATAAAACCTTTTTCTCAAAACACGGGAAAGTTTAAAACTTTATTAAATGCCTCAAAATTCAAAATCCATAAATTCAACTCCAAGTTTACATAAATGCAAAACTGATAATAAATCACTGTTTCACAATTTGTCAGGTGGAGTTCCCAATACGAATCACAATTCGTACTCTCAACACAAGATTAGCAACATCATTGGCCAGAACCCGTGGTTGCCTAATCAAGTGGAGACCATCTGTACGAGCCACAACTCACACACCCACACCAGTCACCACGTGTTTACCCTCCATCTCGAGCCACAACACAAGGGATGCCATTTCTCGCCATAACTCAAGGAATGGTCCAACAAGTCTCCACCTTAAAGCCATCATCCAAAGCATTTAAGAGTGACTCAACTCGTTCTAAGGACTACAACCCCCAGACCACAACATTCACTTATTCCATTGCCCGCCTCCTTATTCTACACCCTTTTGATGATATCCTTAATTTGATACTTGTTGCACAAGTGAAAACTCGCCCCTCCGACTACAGGCCACCACCTATAGTCCACACATGAGAATTATCTAGTTACAGACTACAATCTGTAACATTAAATGAAGCTCCCCAATACGGACCATAAGTCGTATTCATCACGAGACTACTAGCTTCACCGGCTACAACCGTGAACAGTAATCAAGTGAACCATCCGTACTAGTCACCACTAGCACACTCACACCGAAATTCAAATTCTATTAAGCTCCAACCTAGAATGGCCATGTGTTTACTCCCATTACATGCTATAACTCATAAATGAGCCCCAATAAGTCATCTCCTCAAGGCTTCCATCCAAAGCTGTATAAAATCGTCTAATGCAAACCCCCTCTGCACTTGACATCGCTTGGCACAACTCCAGTGTCGCAAAACGAAACAACGCTCCAAACCGCTTGACGGAGGACCTCACGTTGTCAGGCGCCAAGCCATTGTATTTGGTCCAAACGCAAAATTATGTGCAACCGCCTAACGGATCACATGTGTCGCCTGACGCTATGTTCTCCTAGAGCTTACATACACCCACAATCGCCTGACGGCTTAACTTGTGCCACTAGGTGCCACACCAGTAGCGTCAATGCTACTGGTTTTTGGCACTCCATAACATGTTCAAATGAACATACTTACCCCGCATGCAATCCAGAACACCAAAAACACGATATTTATTTATTTATTTTTCTCAAGTCTTACATTGTTCACGCCTTGTAGTGTTGTTCCATCTCTTTGTGCGACATAAACCCTATGTTTTCTTCGAAACTGTGTTATTTGGGAGTGTCATATCACGCGATGCATGCAACTTGTGGCCTCTAGTGTTAATGTGTGTGGTACTATGATAATTTGCTTAGTAGTATGGGTTCAATTATTTGGTCAAGCCTCTTATGGTGATAAAACCTTGTAGCTTGGTGGGACGTATTCTACGTAGGGCAACCTTGTTCTTGTCGCAACCATGCGTGAGGTTCCCGTTTTGGGTTGGGTGTTTTAAGGTACGTTGACCAAACGAGTCAACATAACATGACAAGGCACTAGACTACTGCAAGCATTAGACGAGTTAAATCAAAACGTTAGACGAGTCAAAATACCAACGCAAGGCACTAGACTACTGAAAGCATTAGACGGGTAAAAGTCAACTAGTGAAGTTGAATGTTGAATATCCATACTACACAAGTATTTTCATGAGACAAATCAAACGAAAGGTTTACTAGACGAGTACAATCAAACATGCAATAGAAAAGTATTATGGTGTCATTAGAAGAGTCAAGATGCGATAATAAGATTACACAAAAAAGAATACAAATCATAAAGTGATACAAATATCAAGTCTTTTATGATTAAAGAAATATGAACATTGAAATTGATGATTGAATTCGTCAAGAGAATATCAAATTAGCAAGTATTTAAAGGCTCAACATTGACTGAAGATATTATGAAAGATATGATTGAAGATATATCTAAAGAATATCAAGATTGGTTGAATATCTGATTTAATAGAAATATAAAGGAAATCCTCTTTGATTGAAGATTTTGAATATTGTCATATGTTATTAACCAATCACAACAAGGAAAATACTATGTAGATTAAAGACTACAAGAGAATATATAGAAGACTAAAGCCATAACTAGGGATGGCAATGCGGGTGGCTTGGCTCGTTTAGGCCCGACCCGCACTTGGCCTGCAAAATGCGGTCGGGCTGCCCTGCCCCGCATTTTTAACACGGGTTGAAAATTCTGGCCCAACTCGCATAAGTATGGGCCAAAGGGCTAGCCCGCCTATTTTTTTTTTTAAATAATCTTATGATAAAACTTTCAATGTTCGAAAAATTGGAAAACTTTAAGCAAAGACTTTGGGAAGTTGGATGATAAATTGACAATTCAACATTTTCATCAAACTCATATTTGTACTTTGACATACACAATGTATTATTCAAATTTTAGCACACTGAAAAAATACATAATACTTGTTGTTTCTAGTCATACAAGAATTTAGAACGTTCATGCAGAAGTTCAGAAGGAAAGTAACTAATATACACAGGTGCAAGTTTTTTTATACGCGAGCCATCCCGCACGGGCTACGGGCTTTTGCAAGCCAAGCTCCTGCGGGCCAATAGTTTCAATATCCTGGCCCGCCCCCTATTTTTTTGGCAGGCTTGTGGGTCGGCCCGCTGGGCCAGGCCTATATTGCCACCCTTACCGGTAACGTTACAATAAAGATTAAAATTTGAATTGTTGAATGGCAAAAAAGGGAAAAAAATAATAATTCATAGGAAGCAATACACTCTTATTGTTATATCAAGAACTTCCAGATGAAACAAAAGGTAAATATTGAGGATATGAAGAATATACTTAATTGAATATGCATCAACTGTCAAGTTTCCCATCGTGATTATAAATAGCAAGACCAAGATGAAGATGATAGAGAATGATGTGAGAGCTATAGAGAAATGTTGGTGAAATAGAGAATGACTGAAATTGTAAAATATTCAATAGAAATCAAAGTGAGAATACTCTAAGTGCATAGAGTCAAATCCAAATTTTGTAAAGTGATATTAGGTTGTGTGTTAACCATTGTAATATCCTTCACATTATGAAGTTTAGTTACCCTATGAGCTTGATTGTACTCTCCTACGTGAGATATTATTTTTGTTCATTGTAATTGAAAGTTCTTGATCTCAATGGGAGATTGAGAAGGATACATGTAGAGGTTTATACTTGTAACTTGGAGAGGGTTAAACTCACTTTAACCTAAAGAGGTTGATACTTGTCCTAGTCAAGGGATTTGATTAATGAAATTTCTTAAGTAGGTTTCTTAAGAGACTTAGCGTAGCCTCACCATTTGGAATGAACCAATATAAATTCTTGTGTGCATTCTATTCTCTATGCTCTACTTTGTTAATATGTTTGTTATGCAAAACAATTAAAAAAGTTCCACAAGCTCTATTCATCCCCTTCTAAAGTGACCTTGCACCAACAAAGTTTGGAGAGAAATTTCACAATCTATTAAAACTTTGTTTTAATAGATTAAACTATTTTGAGTTTACAGAAGTTTAAGACTATTTTATTTAATTTGTTAAAACATGTTTTTAATCAATTGATTTCATAAGAAAGTGAAATAAAAAATTATAATATAATTTTAATCTATTAAAATATGCAATTTAAACATATATAACTTCATTACTTTGACATTTTGGACAACTTTTAAGCGAACATTTTCAAAAGGTTTGAGAAACTTTATGAGATTTATTTTCTGGACAAAATAATTTCTTGAAGATTTTGGAGAGTTTTGTGGATAAAAATATATTTTGTGGTGTTAACTCAACGAGTGATCACCTGAATTAATACTTCAGTGTGAAATCCTTGTAATGAGGTCATATCTTCTTTTTTTATTTTATTTCATGGTGTGTTTAATTATTTCTTAATAGAATTCTCAAAATTAGTTCCGTAACGAGATGTTAATGGTTTTTAGAACAACTTTTGTAAAGTGTAAGAAGGATGCCCTTGTGCAATCTTTGATTCAATGTCTTCATAAAGTTTCAATTTTAGTGGAAGCATTATTAGTGTTGCTTGGTAGACTAGTGATAGATTTGTGAAGAGTGAACCATTATAAAAACTTAGCATGCAATCTTGTTTTCACCCTTATTCTTTTAAACAACAAATTATGTTGTATCTTGAAAAATCTTGTTTCTGCATACTAATCAATCAAGACTTGAATTTTGCATGTCTTTTTGGTGAATATAATCTTATTTATTTTCTACTATATCTTGTTTCATATTAAAAAGTAATGAATTTGTTAAAAATATTCTCTTAGTAGAATATAGTATCACAAATTCATTAGTAATAATCGATTTAAGGTGATTTTTGTTCTAAGTTCCAAAGATTTTATAAAACATAAAAAGAGTTCAATCACCCCTTCCTTTGAAATCAATCATCTTTTTTTATCATCCTAAACTATCCTTTGTGTTCAAAATGAAGCATTAATTAAAGGATGAGAATATTATATGTTTGATTTTCTTTCTTTCCATGGTTCATGCCAAGTATTTTTTATTAAGGGTCTAATGTAAATTCTATTCTATAAATAACAAGTAATGTTAATTACTTTTGCCCAAAAAGTGTTTAGGGTTGATTTCCATTTAACATCATTAGAGGCATTTCCTACAAAGCATGTAAGGCCCACTTATATTCTACCCCTTTTATTTTAAAGGCTGGCCCATAGGGTGTACAAGGCCCCTAAGGCAGCCAAACCCCTTCCACTCTGGTCATTCTTGCAAAAACAAGTAATAGCTTACTCTCCTTTTTCATCCCCAAACCTCTGCTAGGGTTTTGAAGTTCAGTCAGATTCAAGTTGGTTTGGCCTCATTTCTACTCACGTAAGTTGGTCACGAACCCATACCCTTCATCCCTGGTTTAGTTCTTCGTGTTTCCTGTTAGGGTTCTGTGTAATAATCTCATGCCTCATATATATTAGGGTTTTTTGCTCTTAAATCTACTCCGGGAGTTCTCGTACTTATTCACTTCAGTGTCGGAGTTGTTAGGCTAGCCCTTTCTAGGTAATGGAAGTTAGGGTTTTGCTGAATCTTTGGTTTCCATGATTTCTTGATAATATTTCGTGATTTGATGGATTGTATGCTGCTCTAAACTTATGAAATGTCTTATTGCGTTGTTTGGATTGGATTGTTGGGCTGTTACACGAGTGAACAATGGTGAGTACTGGTTTTCTCGCCCAAGCGAGCATGTCTCGCCTAGGCGAGATTAATAGAGGCTCGCCCTAGTTATTTCACGCGAGTTGTCGCTCAGGCGACCAACCCTGTTTTGAGCGAGTGAGCGTCTCACTCAGGCGAGGGGAGTCTCGCCTAAGCGAGAATGCACAGAGGCCACTGTTCTTGATTGTCGAGCTCTCACCTAGGCGAAGGGAGCTCTCGCCTGAGCGAGATCCTTCAGCCTGAGCGAGGAGCTGGGCGAGGGTACTTTGATATTTTGTTGTTTCTCTATTTTTGGATGGTTGGCACTTGTTTGATTAAAATTGTTATATTAAAAGCATGAGGAGAATGATTATGCATGAATGATATGGTTCATGGGTTGAAAATGGTAGATTTGGTATGATCTTGGTATGTGATTTTATATGGGATGGTTGGTTGGCAAAGTGGCATGGTATTGATATGAAATACAATTCTATATTCATGGTTTGGGAAGGAAGAGTTGGTACGGATTCAACATTGGATATGAATGAGGATGGGTTATAAAGGTTGCCATGAGATAATGTACATGATAAATATTACTTAATTGATTGAGTATGATTGGTCTGTGGCCAATGCGTAATTCCATGAGCCTCTAGGTTAGACCTCATGGTCGTGCTTCAGTGGTCGGGACGTAATTCTATGACCCCTATTAGTGGGAATTCATGGTGGTGCCCCATCTATATAATTTGGTAAGGATTCAAGGTAAGGTTGCATCCTGACACTCTAAGGATTCAGTTAGTCTCACTTAGAGCGGACTGACTCTTATGGTGAGAGTAACAGGAGGCATGAAACTCATTAAGGACTAACCTTGTGTGTGGGGGATTGAAACAATGTAACACTTAGCTCGGGTGTGAGCAGCTCGGGGGTGAGCAGGATAATCCACCACAAGTACAAGCATCTGCTGAATCCGACTAAATTATACGTATCCGGATGAGTCGTGTCGAGTCTTAGTGTATTATCTGGAAGGCCATAACATGCTTGGGTGATGTATGTATACTTGACTGCGAAAGAGTATATGATTGCATGATAAAACTATTTTTTTCTCTAGCTTACCCTTTTGTTATTTGTTGTATGTCCTGTGTGTGGCTTTCTCTTTTTGCGATGATCATCAATTTATTGGTGTGAGTAGATGCGAGAAACACCCGTGGCCAATATGGAGGTTATGATTCTGCTGCGTAGCCCATCTGGGTTGGATTCTACTGCTTTGGACTTTATTTTAGGGTTATGACCCATGTACTAGTCTGTCCTTTAAATTTCTATTTTGACTACTGTTGAACTTTGTATCCTATTTAGTTTTGGCATAGTTGTGTGTCTTGAATATTGTAAGGAGTAGTGTTTAAACTCCAGGACTGCGCTTCTGTATTATCTTGTGTGACGCTTCCTTTAATTATGATTATAAATTAAATGGGATGTTACAAAGCACAATTTTTTCTCTCAACAACTTCAAACACAAAGAATTGATAAGCCTTTTTCTGGTTTAAGAACATGGCCACTTCATAAATTTTCAAAAAGACTTTGAAAAACTCATCCTTTTAGTTTAAGAATTTAACTCGTGTCCATCTAATATAGTAGTCTAGAATGGCCAAACCAAACCTTTTACTACTAATAGATTTTTTTTTTGTTGATTCAAAAAGGTCCAACTGTATAAGCTCAAGAGTTATTTGTATAGAAATATCATTCACATTTTTAAAAGAATTCTTAATATGCTTAAATTTTTATTTTCTTTGAATGACATTTTTGGCAAACCCTCATTCGAGATAATGATTCTGCAGTTTATAAAGTAATATCAAATAGCATGTCCAAATTTTTTTTTGCCACAATGATCTTCCTTTATTGTCATGAGAAAGATACCTATTATGCTAATAACTCTTTCATGTCAATTGTTTAAAGGTTTCCTTATTTATTAATAATAAACAATTTGATTATATCATTGTTATTAACTATGCATTAGTAATATTATTAACCAATTCCTTTGATAGTCAAAATTTTGGTAAGTAACGTTAATGACTAATTTAGAGTCTAATTCTCAAATTAATTATATTTTTTTTATTTGTAATAATAACTATTTTAGTGATCAATAATTTTTAGTTTATAAATTAGTATCTAAATTAATCACTGTAGTGAACAATTATTTTTTGTTTCTAAAATTAATTGTTATTTAAGAATTTTCTTATAATGTAATGAGTTGGAATATATATTCATGTACGTGTAACATCTTTGTTTAGCAAATTATTATTTATTAATTATTTTCGCTTTATTTATTGTATATATTGTTTTATCTTTATAATAATTATAGAGATATTTTAAACACATACATATAGGCCCATTTGTGGATAATTTTCCATGGTCGTGAATACTACGTTCTCAAGATTTAAATGAGATGTGGATGCGTAAAATAATAAATATAGGCACATTTAGTGCGTAAAGATCGTCTTTGTTAAATCTACCGATAGAACAATGAATATCTCTTTGGGACATATCACTATTGTTTTTACTAACTCAGAAACCTCAGTGTTTGTTAATCCATTTTACACCATTCCAATTTACCAAATTTTATAAATATGATATAATCAAGGTGTTGAACTTTTAAAACTATGTATATGTATAGAACTCTGAGTATGTATCTTTTGCAAATATATAAATTTTGTTGGGAATAGTCCAAGTGTGAGTCAAAGTCCTATATTGGATAAAGTAGACAAATTTAAACACTATATAAGAATAAAGACTCATAACACCATTGCTTTAAGGTTTTGGTATAAAAGTAGTGTCAAATGCCTTATATATGTAAGACTAATGTCATATAACTTTATAGAACCTCAATCTCCATAACCATGACTATAAACCATATATATGTGAAATATATAAACTCAACAGTGGTATCAGAGTTGATGGTTCAGAGTGGCTGACCGCATAATCATAACCAAAAGGGGTCACCATACACCAGAAGAGAAATATACCATATAAAAAAATGACTCACCCTTGAGCGTAGGTGTCAAATGCCTTATATGTGTAAGACCAATACCATACATATAGAATCACAATCTCTCAATGACTATAACCATAATCATAACCCATATGAAAAATATATATAACCCAACAAATTTAAATATTTGTGTTTCATATTACGACTCCTAAAACTTATAAGTTGAAATTTTCAAGTTTATTACATATAGGTAAGATTGATATGATATAAGAAAGAAAAAAGAAATATTAAAGTATTGGTATGAGAAAAAATCTTTAAAAGATCAAACATAAATTTTTCAATCAAAATTTAATTACCCAATTTAAAATGATATTTTTCAATTTTTTATTATTTTATATATATATATATATATATATATATATATATATATATATATATATATATATATATATATATATATATATATATATATATATATTTATATATATATATATATATATATATATATATATATATATATATATATATATATATATATATATATATATATATATATATATATATATATATATATTCCAATCCACCCAGTAATATCCGTAAGGGAGCATATACTTCAAAATGAGAGATCTAAACAGTCATATTTATTATTTTATTAATTAATGTCTGTAAAAATTTAATTGCCTTTCCTTAGTAAGTATTTTTGCCAAAAACAATTTTTCAATTTACTAGTCAAATATATAACATAAAAATATGAGATAGGAGATGTCTGAATTGAGTTATCGTGATTCGTGAAACCTATTAATCGAATATATTTGATATATAATGGTGGACACATGCTTACACTTTTTCCAGTTTTGATTAGGACACCTGGAAATATAGAAGAAAGTAAAAGGACATGTGAACGGCCCTTCATTTCTTTCGGCACCTTCTACTCCTATCTTTTTCCCCTCGTTGGGGGGCCACTCCTTAACCTTTCGCATCACTCACTTCATTCAAATATTAAAATTCATTTTCCAATTTTTATTTCCATCTAACCTTTCTCTCTTTCTTGCTAAAGAAAAAAGCAAAAAAGAATTGTGTTTTTATATTGGTATGAAAATTATTTATGATTAATAGTAATGATTTACATGAGTGGTATGGTTTCAAAGACTTTTCAAAACTTGAATTTTGTTATTGCGGAATAATAACATATTATTATGCATGAATCTTGCCTTATCCCAATCTTTAAATCTTTTGGATAGGTAATCTTTGGCATTATTCGATATGTCTTCGTATCTTATTGTTGGATGAGACATTTTGGAGGTTATCTGCAGAAAAGATTCCAATGATTAAGTTAGCAAAAACTTTCAGAGTCAAATCTCAATTTTCAATATTAATGAATTGCGTACCTTTAATTGTTAGGGTCCACATATATTTATAAAGCATTAATTACAGTTTACTTTGTTTATGGGCTAGGCCCTTATTGGGCTTGTATGAGCCTAGTTTAAGGCCCAGATTTCAAATATAGCACATGGCTCTGAGGGTATTAGCTGTTGTATTCCAAGTTATTGTAGGCGACATTTTCTAAGTAAGTAGTGTTTTCCGGTTATGGAGGGGTTGCGTGGTCTATATACTTTGACCGCTGTGTAGAGGTCTTTGTACAGTCATTGTCTAGACTTTTAGTAATACTAGTTCTAATTGTTACTATTTCATGCCAATCTTGTCCAAGTCCCATATAATATAAATTCTAATTGTTATTTTTGCATTCTAAACTACTAAATCAGTCAAATTTAGTTTCTTAAACACCAAATTCCAATAAAATATTTAAAAGAAATGTGATAGTAGATTTAGTAATTGTGTTACTTAAAATATATATAAATATAATAAAGATATTAAAAACAACTCTTTAATTTTGAGCTAAATTAAAATATTTAATATGAATATTGGTTTATATATAATTACAAATAAAGAAAAGTTGTAACATTAATAATTTATGTAAAACCCTAAACTTTTAATTTACTATAATAACAAAAATATGAGTACGATAGAATGAGTACGATGACAAAACAAGTTTGTTTCTCATTTGGTTGGAACACTTGGATAACATATACAAGGTATTATGTTCAACTCTTATTAGTAATGTTTCTTATTTTAATTTTTTTTAATTTAATTTAGATGATTAATGAATTTGAGTTTGTTTCTTTAAGCTTGGAGAAGAGTAGTAAATAGGAAATAAGGCCTCAAGAATAGTTTTTGGATTTTTATTAGTGATGAAGCTTAGAGGTAGGATATTTTTTTTTGAGATGGTATCATTTGGGAGCCTTTAGCAAAATGGAAAATGGAAAAGAGGAAAAAATTATGAGTTTTGAGGATCAAGAACAATAACAGAGCAATGAAATATCAAGGTTTAGATTTGAAGTAATAATTCATATAAGGGAAGCTAGTTGTTCTTGTTCTTGCTTGAGCTTGCGTTGGAGTTTAAAGGAAAGCTAATCGTGTTTAATTTTGTATGTATGTGGTCATGATTGACAATGGTTGTATGTTTAATCATGTATGTGATGGTTTGTTTTATCTGTTAGATGTCATTCATAATACATGATTTAAGTTGAGGGACTATATCATGTTTTGGATAACAAAGTATGTTACAATAGGTTTAAAATCATAAGATATGCTTTCTAGAGTGTCTTTGGTTTATGCATTTTCATTGGGCATAGTTTCGGACTACTAGGCGTCACTATGATAATGGAGACTACTGTCACGAAATCGCTGAGCACTATAGAATGGGTGTCAAGCATGGGTATTGCATATCCAGAGTGTTGGGAGCAAGTTTTCTTTTTATTCCTAACTGTCTCGGTAAAATTGTGATTTTGGTTTCATTAACTGTTGGATCGAACTGAAATTTTGACAAATGGTTGTTCTTCAGTTTGACCATTAGGATCAACAATTGGATGGCTATGGTTATAGAAAATAGTAACGAAAAGTTGATACATTTTAGGTTTCTCTTCTTGGTTTTCCAAATTTGAGAGCATTACTAATTTGAGGTATTGGCTAGTTGTGAGGCACTTATTTGTGCTTTTTGTCTGACTTTGGAATAAAAGACTGTTTCATGGTAATTTCTGATTTTATAATTAAAATGGGCTGTGATTGGTGGAAATTGAGTTTAAGAGTTATGAGGAATTTTAGAGACTTGTGCAATGGAAAACTTAAGATTTGAGTCGAAGCATGCATGAGTTATAAACTTATGGTTTTTTAGTAGGACTAATGTGTAAAGAATTTGAACGAATTCCATTTTAAAATTAGGATATTGTGAATGATATTGGACTATTTTGATGATGGATTGTTGAGTTCTCATTGTAAGTGGTGACATGTTTAAGCTAATTCAATTTTATATAGTTTGTGGATAGATATTGCTTAATAAATTTGTCCTTATGTCATTACGTCAGACCTGAAACATGTCCTTATGTCAAACCTAGTGTACCTCAAAAGCATCCTACATGTAGAAAGCCTATATCTACACCATGATCAAGTAAAGATACTTCTACATCCTTCAAGTTACCCACAAATGACATATTTTGATCCATTTTACTTTGGCATATGATTGATCAAATATATGCTTTGATATTTAAATGGTTTGAATTAGTCATGGTTGGTTTTGTCGTCATAAAAAAGGGGGAGATTGTTGAAGTAGATGAGCCCCAATAACCAATAAGGTTTTGATGATAACAAAACTCTCTACCAGACGAGTAAGTCTCTAGTTAGACTTAAAGTTGTGTTAGACGACTAAGAGAGAATGTCTAATAGATATAACAAGGTTGAATATTTGATCAATGTGGTGTGTGTAAGGCCCAATTAATTTAAATAGTTAAATAAATAATTATTTAATAAATGCGGGTAATTGGAGTATTTATGGCATTTAATGCTGACTTTTATGACGTGAAAAAGTACTAGCTCAAATGGTTGAGAGTACTTGATTGTGTTAAAAGGACTTGTCAATTGTGTATGCCAATTGTGTGTTAATTTAATTTCTTGTTATTTTAGTGATATATTTTACCTAGGTGCGTGACATTATATTCCTGGAGGTGTAGGAATTATAATGAAACATGAGTTGGTTGAATTGGTTATATGCTTGCTTTGAAATTGGATGGTTGTGTGTTCTAACCTTGATGAATGTGAAAGGAATTCTTGTTTTTTTTTTAAATTTTTTTTTTTTGCATGGATGGGAAGGGTCAGGAAACCCTAGCCATTAGAGGGGGCAGATGGAGATGGCTGAGAAACCCCTTGTTAATGACTAATGAATAGCCATCAAGTCTCTTTTAATTAAATTTTCATTTTGGAGAGTAAATGGAAATTAGTACTCTATTAATTGTGATAGAAAGGAGTATTAGAAGTGTGTAAACTGCCATTTTGAGTGCACTGTGAGAGGAGGTGTTCAAAACAACCATACGCAACATAGAGATAAAGCGTGAGGACTCTTGTGGATCACAAAGTAATCTTGGGATTCCAAATTTGAGTTAGGATTACCAGGTAAGGGGAGCTTCTCTTTTATGTAATATTTGTGAATGAATTAATGTGCCTTGCTATGAACCATTGCATGAAATTTCACCTGTTTACACTATTTTTCATAAGTTTCTGGGTTCAGAAACCGCTTGGAGGTCATGAGTGTGCGCCAGGCGACGCATCATTTTTGCCCAATTTTCTGGATTCTGATATGAACTGCCTGGCGGCGATGAACTACCGCCAGGTGGTGCAACACTATTTTAGGACTATTTTTGGTTTTGTTGGTGTGGGAGTCATTGCGACTTCTGGAATTGGTTTGTGTACATTATATTTGATGATTATTGCTACAAAAATGAAGATATTGGTGTGTGTGGTGACAATTTGGGAAAATCGTGCACGATGAATCATGAACACATGTTAGGATTTTGGAGGGGAGTGATTTGGAATCCGATTTCTAGAGAATAAGGGTTATATGAATATTAAGAACTAATTTGGGAAGAAAGTTCAATAAAGTATATGTGAATTGGTGTGTTCTGGTTCATTTAGCAATTGGATAAAATTCTGTAAAGGGGCTAAGTATCTCGCAGGTGCAAAAAACTGAAGTTTCTGCCAAGTACTAATATACCGCCTAGCGACACCCTTCTTGCCGCCAAACGACGATAGTGTGTAGACACAATTTTATGAAGTTAAATGGTTAGCAGAGAGAGAGATTTATGGAAGTGAATTGGAATAAAAATTAGGTTGATGAAACTAGAAGGAATAGTGCACAGGAATTAAGTGAGATTGAGTCCAATTAAGAAGTATGATATGTTTATGTCAATGTGTAGTTGTGGGAATGGTATTTAAAAAGGGAGAAAGGATAATTCTAATTAAGATTGCGGGTTCTGGAAAATAGGGGTTCTTTAGGTATGTACTTTTGGGATGCTGGATAATCATGCATTGGTGGGTTAAGGTATAAATCATAAATTGTATCACTTTAATTGGAAGGCATTTAAGTGGAAGGTGTGGTACTATTGCGATGTGGTACAACCAAGTTGTTTGATGCTGAGATACTAGATTATGAGTCATTTTCATAAATTAGATTAAGTCATTGGGTAATGATAAAGTGCTTGGTAAATCCTATGTCTTGAATTGAGGGATTTGGGAATGTGAGTTATATGTAAGGGAACTATGTGTGGTGTGGCAAGGTACCAAGAATCAAACTTTGATTAATGAGAGTACATTAATACCTTTTGGAGTATTGTGGATTATAGGACAATCTGTTTTTGGATGCTAAAAACCAACATAATCTCGCTACTGGTATGGCACCTGGTGACACACAAGTGCCCGCCAGGTGATAAGACCCTCATGGAAGTCCTTGGAACGTGCGGTGCCTAGTGGTGAGGAGTAAACCGCCAAGCGATAGACCTCAAACAGTGGGTCTTAAGCTGCTTGGCGCCTGGCGGTGTGATGCTTCCACCAGGCGGTCTGCGCAGGAATGTCGCTTAGCGGTGCTTAGGAAGCGCTAGGTGATAGCGCTACATCCAACAGTTTTTTTTTGCTTGTGTTTATGATGATGTAATGTGAGACTTGGACCAGGAGATGTTAATCGTGTTATGAACGAGTATGTTCATGGCTGCTGATGAACACGTGATAATATGACCGGGGAGGTTCATATTCTAATGCTCTCGTGTGGGGATACGAGCGGGGAGGTTCGTATGTTTCGTGCTCACACTTGAGAGCTGCTGGGAGCGGGGAGGTTCGTAGCTCACGTGTGTTGGAATACGGGCGTGGAGGTCTGTAGAGTTGGACTACGAGCAGGGAGGTTTGTAGAGGCAGGACCACGAGCGGGCAGGTTCATGGAAGTATCTTATATCTTGGCTCCACGGTCAATTGTTTATGTCACTTGCAGGTTGGACAACCCTTGGGGTATTAAGGTTCTTGGCCAAGAATTATCTAGAATAAAGTAGTTGGTGAATCTTGATTTTATTAACTTATATATTATTTGTTTAAGAGTTCACCCTTTCTGTTTGTGTTTGGCGATGATCGTGTGACTTGTCACATGGGAGCAGATGATATTCCAGGTGATGCTGGTGATGCATAGTGTTGGAGAGAGGGCAAGTATGGGATTGGATTATGTTTATGTACGACTTTTAGTTTCAGTCAGTTAATTTGAGAAATTGTAAAACAATTATGGTTTTTTATGGTTTTTGCTAATTTGAATTTTTAGTGCGTTGTATAACTTTGAATTTTTCCCGCGTTTGGGAATAATAAATTATGACGTTTGAATTTCAATTATTATTTATTTATTTTATTTAAGTAATTTCTAGTAGGGATGTTATAGTGTGAATATCAAACTATGTGATTAGGATTACGTGTATGTATGCTTAATAATTAATATCCAAATGTTATGTTTGTTAGAATAAACTAGAAGTCTAGTATATGCAAAGACCAATTCTTAGCATTAGACGAGTCCAAAAGTAGACAAGTCAAAGTGTTAGACGAGTACAAAACTTCTATTCACCATGTTAAAACATTAGACGACGCAAGTCTTTAGACAACCTAAGTCATTGTGTTAGATGACTAAGGTGTTAGACAACCTAAAGGGTTAGATGACCCAAGGTATTAGACAAATCAAGTTTGACATCAATAATAAAAGGAAAGAAGATATCTTGAATAACATACGTGATTTAGAATTGAAGTCTTCAAAGATGATGTTGAAGATTCAAACTGAAAAATCAAATTGAAGAAATTAATCAATTCATTCCATATCAAGGAGATTATGAATGAAGAGTTGCAATACAAATTCTTAACGACTAACTAAAGCAACAATTATATAATGGATGCAGAGCCATACGAGAAAAACACGAAGAAGTGAATATAAAAATAACAAAGTGCTAAGAAATTGTCATATTAATAGTGTTTAGAGAAATATTGGGTTGAGCTTGAATATTGTAAAATTTTCACTTAGTGAATTTGTAACCAATAAGTTGTATTGTACACTCGTAGTGTGAGAAGGATACCTAGAGAGATTGATATTCGGTGTAGCCTGAAGAGGTTTGTACTCGTGCACTTGGAGCGGTAGAGAGGGTGATACTCATTATTGATCAAAGATGTTGCTTAGTGAAACACCGTTTAACAAGCCAAAAAAAATTAATGTCACTAAGTTAAGAAGACTATCCATTTATTTTAAAGTTTAGGAACTAAAATGTATCAAAATTTCGAGGATGAACGAAATTCAATTTAGCACGTAAGTTCAGAACAAAAAAAACATAATTAACACTAAAATGAAATTTAATATGACAAATTTAGAGTTTCTTCAAATTTATTTTGTTCAGACGGTTTTTAATAAAAAGAAAATAAGGTAGAATATTTAACCACCGAACACAATAATATATATATTCTTGTGGTATCATTTTGATATTCAATATCAAAGGGAAAATATTAAATTATATTTAATCTGTAATATTTTTCTAGTATATATTAAAATTTAATTTTTGAGATTTAAAAATACAAAACATAAATAGTTTTTCCTACCTAATAAATTTTGAAGTTAAATATGTAAGAAAAACTCTAATCAATGATATGAGCATATTCTTATTATCTTGGACTAAGAAATATCCTTCTTTATCCAAAAATAACCATATACAACATCCCTAACCCTCATGCATGTAAGAGTTTCCAAAACTAACTTAAAAAGATATACAAAGAAGAACTTCATATAAAACAAATTTTGATCCAACAAATTTGTTTTATTCTCTACCAAAATTCCCGAGGTGGGTTATGATCTACAAAAGTATAAATAGATTTTTCAGAAAAAAAAAGCAGACAAAAAGTATTTTATAAAGTATAATTTTTCTGTAATGAAATTTAAATAGTTAGATTATTCTATTTATATTATACTTAAATAATAAAATATTCGCCTTAATCTTAATTATACTACTTTTATTTTCACACAATTAATTATATACTTGCAAATTTGTATTACATGAAAATACCACTATCTCAAATTCAAATTAACTTCTATTTTAGTTTAAATTTAAACAAATTCTATTATCCATAAATACCATTGTTATATCTAAATAAACAACTTAAAATATGTTTTTGTTATGAAATTTATGGATTATCCATTAAGTTTTTCACAATTACTCAGCTTGATTACTATTGATGATATTTACATTATTTACATTAAGTATGTAACCCTTGAGTTGTACCCTTTAGGTTGTCTTCTATATCTATAAATAGGGACTTTTCTCCCTTGATAAGATACATAGAAAACTAGTCTTTGATGTTCTATTCTTTCTCTTTATTCTTTTCTCTATAATTAACTTTATTTTATAACACGTTATGAGTATGAAGTCTATTCAACTGAGCTAATAGAAACATTTTTTCTTTAATGACAATGCTCTGTGTACCTCAATTCAAACTATTTCTAATCCTTTCCTTACTGACAATAATTTCTTATATTCTTCTTTTTTGTGATAAAAAATTATTTGACTTTATCAATTTTCATATTTGTCTTATTATTATTGTTTATATTAATTTTATAGTTTCATAAATAAAATTTGATTATTATCAATATTTTATGAGTCAGTTTTAAACAAGTCAAATCTTACAAAATTTGAATTTATGAGTTTTGATATTACAAGGAGAAATTTCTCATCTTCTTGAATATTAGAGGTTGAAATGTATCTGATGCAATGGGTCTTGATGATACTCTAAAAAGAAAAAAAAAAGAAAAAACAGGAAATAAAGCATCTGAATGGCTTCTTATGGCCAAACAAAACACTAAGTTTTTAATGAAAAGTCATGAGACCAAATTGATTATGCTTCATTCTCAAAAGTGAATGCAGCAACATCCATGAGACTAAATTGGATATGCTTTGTTCCCAAAAGTGAATATTGGCAACATCTAATTCATATTTTTATGTTCATAAAGGAAATTTCAAAGAGACATTTTGTCACCAGAAGTGGAATAATAGTGTGAAAAAGGAAAAGAAAAAGATGAAAACAATGACAAATAATATGACAATATAATGTATCACTACGGTGGAAAATGTAAGACCCAAAAAAATTAAATAGTTAATTAAATAATTATCTAATAAATGCGGGTAATAGAAGCCTTTAAGACATTTAATGCAGAGTGTTATGGTGTGGAAAAGTACTAGCTTAAGTAGTTGAAAGTACTTTATTGTGTGATAGGACTTGGGTTCAAGGCCTATGTATGCCAATTGTGTGTTATTTTTATTTGTGCATTATTTATTGATATATTTGAATGTTAGATGTGATGATATAATCCTAGAATTATAGGAATTATCACAAATATGGATTGCTTGAATTGGTTATGTATTTGACTTGTTAAATTATGTGATGTGGGTTCAAACCCTTACTAAGAACCAAAATTAAACTCTCTTTTTGGCCTAATTTTATTTTTGCATGGAATTTGAAAGGGGCAGCGTAACCTAGTTGCCTAATGGGCTGGTGGGCCGAAGAATAATGGTGAATTGGGGCGGATTGCAGAGAGGGAGTGAGAAGGAAAAACCATCGTTGGAGAGGGATCAAAGGCCAGGAAGCTTTCGGATTAGAGACACACACAAAAATTCAAATTTGAAGCGAATTCCAAGTAAGGGGAGTTCTTTTATGTGTGTTTTTAATCGTAATCACTGTATTGTGCCTTGGGATGATCGTAATTGCATGAACTCTTGTTTGGTTGTGCTGTTTCTGAATAATTCTGGGGTTCTGCCCAGAAATCGCCTGGCGAGCATGCATGTGCCGCCAGGCGGCCCAACAGCTTTTCACCCAAATTCTGGGTTTTGTCATGAGTTGCCTAGCGATGGGCTGAAATTCGCCAGGCAAAGCACGAGGTCTGACGCTGTTTTGTTGTTTTGGTGAATTTTTATGATATGTTGATGTTCCAATTCGTCTTTGGTTCAGTTGTTTGATTGATTTATGCTATGAAATTGTTCGTATGGTCTAACCATGATTAACAATGGAGAAGGGAACATGAGGGGTTCATGTTAAGAATCGGTAATCCCTCTACCGAGTACAATTAATGATCCTTGAGTTGTGATTGGAAGTGCTGGACTGTAGAAATATTGCATTGTTAAATTTTGGGTTGTAATGCGAGACAACAGAGCCATGAGAACGGGAAGGGGTTTACGCTAGAGTAGCAAATTTGGGTCTTATTGGTATGCCGCCTGGCGGCATCTTATTGGCCGCCAAGCGGTAGTGGCGTAACAAGGCTGTTTGGAAAATTGGTGAGTCAGTCTTTGATGAAGGATTGACCCCAACCAAGGATAGAGGCACATGCTTAAGAAGACTAAGCATGTTTAGAAAGGAAGTTCACTAATCCTTCATCCCTTTCATTTGTGTTTGTTATTTTTGATTCCCAAAGTTG
>Ga0214545_1002647_pt1 | contig 34478 bp, 15 predicted proteins | sample CNSS4metaG_FD_160064 | JGI IMG/M metagenome (GOLD analysis project Ga0214545, IMG submission 160064) | Root nodule microbial communities from cowpea collected in UCLA plant growth center, Los Angeles, California, USA - CNSS4 | ecosystem: Host-associated > Plants > Roots > Nodule | place: USA...
TGTTGAACAACACTACTGAATTTTCCAAACCAGGCCCGAGGAGACTGCTTTAGGCCATATAAAGATTTGTGAAGACGACAAACCAATCCAGAAGACTCCCCCTGAGCAACAAAACCCGGAGGTTGCCAGGGGGAGGCTGCCGGAGCTTGCGGCGGCGCGTGGAGGCGCGTGAGAACTCCGATGGCGGCGATCTCTGCGGCGTTGGAGTCGCCTGGCCGAGACGAACAAAACCGTCTGGTCGTCGGTCGAAATTGCAACTCCGGCGACGGCGGCGGCGGAGGCGGCGGCGATGGTGATGACGGCAGAAGCGACGGCAATGAGCGGCGGTGGGACGGTGGCTGTAGTAAACTAACCTAAGCTCTGATACCATGTAAAATAAGATGAAATAGGGTTTTGGGATTAATCTCCCTTGTGTAAACCCTACACAAAGGACAGTTTATTTATATTGATAATGGGCCAAATCCCAGAAATACATAATGGGCTGAGCCCAACTATTAAACACAATATTATATCATCTAACAGTACTAAATATTTGTACGTGATCCGACAACGGTCTGACAACGGGTGACATGATAAGTGGAGCCAATCTTCACTTTACAGTATATAAGTAGAGACAATCCTAACTTTACAAGTCAAGTTTGTGAAAATGAATTAGGCTTAAACTCACTTCCTAATATGGCTTCAGAGCTTAATCCTAACAAGGTTTGTTGGACCTATCATGTCCCCAACCATCGGACCATTGTCAAACCACCTAAAAGTATCACGAGATGTTTATGTCTTAACGTGAGAGAATTGTGTTGAAAATTCCACATCGATTAGAGACAAGCCCAAACTATAGTATATAAATGCTCACCTTATAAGTCAGTTTTTTATGATGAGTTAAGCTTAAAACATACTTCAAACATTTGAAATTGAAAACAAAGTTGGTAACACACATGAGTCAAAACTACAGATCAAATAGAAGCACTATGATCTAATTTGAGACTTAAATAAGGAGTATCTAATAGCTGAAATTGAATTTTATAACTATGGGTCTAAATTGTCATATTAGATGTTATCTTCACAGAAAATCATAAGATGAACTTATATTTGGATTTGAACAGACTTTATTCATACTTAAATTCTTAACCTACTATCTGCACTATAATGAGATTGCATATAACAGAACATATCACTTGCCTGGTTGTTGCACAATATTTCAATAGAAGGTTTAAGCTTTTGCCAAGGCTGAAATCCAGATCGAAAAGATCCATCGCCAACTACTTGATGCTGTGACTGTGACGCAGTAAGACCAGGGGAAAAACTAGACTCAGCGTTTAAGCTATCCAAAGGTTTGTCAAGCACCATCTTCTCTATTACATAATTAACAACCTAAACAAACCAAAAGAAGGGAAAGTTGATCATTCAAACTGCATCAGCACCCGTGAGAAAAATGTGTCAGGAATCTACATTGCACACACAAAAAACTCAACAAACAATACTTTTAGAAAGCATAGTCAAAGCCAACTTAACAACAACACATCCAAAAATTAATGCAATTATTAGTACCTATTGTCAATTAATATACAGATAAAAGCTTACTTTGTGAATTCTTAATATACGTGGGGCACTTAGCTTCCCTTGTGTGAGAATCTGGACTGAAGAGCCTTCACAAGGTTGCAAATAGAAACTGCATCTGCAGTGATTATCACAAAACAACATGTATCAAAGTGAGCCACAGGTAACTAGTCTGAGATCACATCATACTCAGATTCAAATTAATAGACATGACCATTGCTAATCTATAAAAGTAAGAAAAATAATTTAACATACTTGAGAATAATACAAAGGATTTAGAATGAATTTTAAAAAGTGGATTTCCCTCTCTTAGGCTCTCATATTTATAATAACTTTAGATACATCAAATACAATGTATGAGAGGAAGAGAATACGAAAAGAGATATCAGGTCACTAGGTGCAGCATAGCACACAACACCTTTACAATAAATTCTATTTAAGACTATTTTAATACTCCCCAGCTAGATCATACAATGGAAGTGACAAAATAACAAAACCCAAAGGATGTGACTCGACTAAGACCCAAATGTCATACTGAATTATAGAAAAGGTAGAGTAACAACTTGTTTCAGTTCTTTTGAAAAAGAAGACCAAACATGTTTTCTTAACCAATCAATTGACCTGTACCACGTTCTTTTATAACAAAAGAATTGGCAATAAAGGTAACAGGAAAATTCAAAGATTTGATTAATTGACTTAAGGAAATTAGGCTAAAAGGACAATAATTAGGGACAAGAAGAACATGTTTTAGGTTTAAGGAGGGAGAAAGGGGGGTTTGCCCAACTCCTTGAGAAGTAGCTTTGTATCCATTGGCTTAAATAATAATATGAGGAATTTTAGAATGAGAAACAGGAGAGTAATGAAGCATTCTCAAAAATATAATCAGAAGCACCTGAATCAATTATTCATGAACTTTGACATTCCAAGATTTGAGAAATGCAAGCTTAATGGGTGAAAGATTGTGCTTGGTGGTGAAACATTAACCTGGAATATTTATAATATTCTTTATTAGAGAACTTTGACTCAAAAACTTCGGATTTGAAAATATTGGCTACCCTGTCCAGAAAGCCATATAAAGTGTAACAATTTTTTTGGGTGTGACCATTCTTTTAAAATATATGCATTGAGGATGCCCTCTACCACGAGGATGCCATCCTCTAGTGCCACAGCCTCCTTTTTCACAAGCAAAAATTATGAAAAAGAGATAGTTCCTAAAGACGTGTTTAGCAAGGTAGAGGAAAGGAGACAGTCAATAGAGAAATCTAGGGCAAGTGAGAGAAATCATGATTAACACTAGAAGACACACTAAATGCTCCTTTATTGAAAAACAAAGGGCGAAAAGGGGCTTAGATTGCTCCGATGAGTCAACCCTAGGTGGTCTAAGAAGAGTCTGACCACTGGAAGGCGACACATGAGACATATGCCTAGGGCAACACAGCAGTGGGACAATTGTAACGGCGTGTTGGTTGGAGTTTGGATGCACAAACACCATTGTTGGGTCATACCCCTCGAGACACATCTGACCCAAGCGTTAGAAGATGAAACTCCGACAGTTGATGGCAGCGGATGGCACGAACAATGACTAATAGACAATTCCTTTGCTGGACAGAGACAGCAAAGTGGGATTGAGATGCTTTAATAGCAATTTGAGAATAATACATAGGATTTAGAATGAATTTTAGAAAGTGAATTTCCCTCTCTAAGGATCTCATATTTATAACAACTTTACACATATCAGATACAGTGTATGAGAGAATATGACAAAATAGATCCAGTTACTAGGTGTAGCGCAAAACACAAAACACCTTTATCATAAATTCTATGTAAGACTATTTGCTCTAACAAACATTATCATGGCAATAGACACTTGAAGTACAAAATATTTCTGAAGCTATTGTGTTGAGTACATCAATAATTCGAAGTCAACAGATACCACAGAATTAATAGGAAGATAGATTCCTTTGATTTCTTAACCATATATCAATTGATGTCATTTACAATCGGAATGTTAAGTACCACCACATTTTTTGCATGTGATTAATAAATATTAATCATCAGAATTAGGAAACTATTCTACATTAACAAAATAAACAAATTGTCACAAGCATGGTTTAATACTTTCAACTTCTACCATGTGTTTAAAAGCAACCTTTTAAGGAAGAAAAAATCGAAGAGGAAGGTAAAATTACTTGGTATTTTCTCTGGGAGGTAACCGATTATTCAAAACACAGTCCAAACACCACCAGGGGAAGTCTTTATCATCCTTGGTTCCTTCTAAATCGGTAGTTTTTTTCCTCCATGGACCTCCATGAGTGCCCTCAGTAATAATGGAAGGCGGGTAGGTAACTGAGAATTCAAACGGAGGATAAACCATAGCATCATTATCAGAACTACCATCAACCTCAACTCTTGAATGGGTACTACTTCTTGAAGCAGTATCCTTTCCAGATAATAACTCCCCATTAGCTGGAGCTGAGGAGCCCGATCTTTGCTTTCGTTTTCTCAACCAAGGAGCAAGTAATCCTTTAAGGGTTTCTCGAGCCAAATTAACCTGCAGAATAATAGGCATTGGATTTATTGTTGAAAGAAAACTAAAGACAACATTCTCATTATGTCATTGTATGCATGAATTACATATTTCTTGAAAGTTGAAACTATAAAAGTGCATAGAAGAACTCAGCCAATCACAGTTCAACAGATTACAAAGAAATTTAAATACTTCCGTGTCCACTATATTAGAAATCGTGACAGGAATCATTTAAGATTGAGTAACAAGACGGACTAAGATAGGTTGATGGTTATGTGCCACTAACTTAAATGAATTCCATGAAGATAAGTAATAGCAAGTTAATAGTTACATAAAAGTAGACAATAATTGTTCCAGCATACCAAAAACTAGCAGAAAAAATAATACAATTAGGAATTTAAGATCAAGCCAGGTACATCACTCACGATAACAAAGCCATTACCTTATCATCTTCAGGCTTGCCTACAATGTTAAGATCTGCTGAATACATCTCTGCGGAAAAACATTGGGGAGTGTCTAAATGAACAGACAAACTTCCAAGCCTGGTATCCACTGTAAACCATGCAGGAATGCTAACCTAAAGCAGCATCAGAAGAAAATTAAAAGTCAGCTTGAATAAGAAAACTACTGGAAATCATTATGTTTCGCTACCAACTAAAAAAATATAATTATTAAAAATGGAATCATGATTTCTGTTGGTATCCATACCATCTCAAATAGCTCTTCCTTTTTCTCCTCAAATGAAACCTAGATAGATTGTGCACAAGTAAAACATGAGCTATTACGAACAAACAAAATGAATCCTATCATCAGCTTTAGTTGAAGTTTGTGAAAATATGACTCTTCCCTAGCAAATAAGATTGTCATGCATGTTACAAAATGAAAATTCAATAAGTTGATACCTTTCCGTAATCTTCAATCACAGCACCTTTGGTAATCTCCCATAGCTTTACTGAACCAGAAGCATCCTATACAGAGAGTTGTTAACCATTTAAGAAAATAACATAGAAAGGATATTAATTTCACTAAAAAATGGACGTCACCAAGGAAAAACAATATGCATGGCACAAAAATTACCAGAAAACACCACGGTTACCTTCGTCAGCACATGCCTCTTATTATTCAAAACTTCATGTTGTACTATTGCAGGTGTACCCAAGATAGTTAAGGTAGGTTCTTTATATACAGGAACCTGTTAAAATTATTAATTTTGACAACAAAGTTACTAGTTCTGCAGAACAGAAAGAACCAAAAGAAAAAAATATTTTCAACAAAAATTTGTTAAGACTAATTGTCATATGAACAAAGAGGAAGTACTAATATTGGATATGTAAACTAACACTTAATCTACAGATGTTCGTATACAACTAGTATTATGAGTACTGAGAGCAATGTCGTATGGTAATTATTTTCAGAAATGCATGTAACATACAGGGGTAGATCCTTCTAGAGACACTCTTGCTCTTGAAAAAGACAAGTTTCCTGCTAAAAAGGAATTGCCGCTCTGGAAAATCTTTTCAGGGTTGCATCCTTCAGCATGCCATCTGCGAACTGAAGAGTCTGTTGATGCAACCCATATGCTATCATCATGCAAAGCCAATTGAAGAATAGGGTGCTCGCCCGTGCAGACCAAACTACTCTCTCTAGTTTGCAAATCTGTCAAGTATAACTTAAGATATAAAAGAATAGGGCATTAGAAGATGAGGTTCACAGGTTAAACGTAAAAAGGAGATGTCAAGTCACATATATGCATGATGTAATAATAAAAAAAAAAAGGTTGATGTTAATCTTCATGGAAGATTGCACTCACGGAAAAGTCTCTCCCTCCACTATAAACATGACTAAATGTTGGGGTGCTGGCAAGTGCCCAGACAGAATCTGTATGAACAGCATAAGAATGCACACATCTTTGCTGACCGATATCCCAAAGCCTACCAGGGAAGATGGATTATTAGTCAACCACAAAACAAAACAAAACAAATACAAATGCTTATAACTCCATGCACGTGCATTACCTTATCATAGAGTCTGAAGATCCTGATAAACAATATCTGCAATAATGAAAATCAAAAAATCACAGCTGACTTTTGGAAGAAACATTTTATTTAATTGAATAGGATATGTTGGGAAAGAAGGAAAGAAATAAGGGAGAGGTGTTAGGAAATAGCTCACAATTTACTGCAAAACGTCTACCACACAAACAGATCTGCAGTGCTAGACGATAGAAGGTAAACACTAAGGAAGAATAAGAAAGAATCACAAACAGAAGTAACGTGGTTCGATTGAAGTGTTGATCAACTTCATCCTTCGCCCACAGGAGAATTCACTAAACTCACACAGATTACAACTTAGGAGTTTCTCCCTCACCAAACTCACTCAGAATACAACTCAAACATTACAACTCTCGGTTAGCTTCTACTGAAGCTACAAGGTCCTATTTATAGATCAAATAACATTACAACTAACACACATGAAACACGCCTCTACTAAAAGGGAAGATTTACAAGGAAACTTAAAGAGCTTGAACTGGAAATCAGAAAGCATAATACTCTATAACTTTTGGAATTTTCTAGAATATTCTAGCAGTTAGAAGATGATAGCTACACGGACAGTTCTTTGCTTTCTTTAAGGTGAATAGCCGAACCAATCAATGCAACTACATGGACTCTTTGCTTTCTTTAAGGTGAATAGATCCTTCACAAGTTCAAGAAGACTCCATAAAATTGAAGGTTGCTCAGTTGAAGAGAATTTATTTTTACAATGATATCTTTATTTTTTTACTACTATTTATTTATTATATTGATATTGTTTTATTTATTTATTATAAAAATAAGGTCTGAAAAAAACGCAATCCCCATATATTGAAAATGGGCCGTACATAATTGATTAAGGGAGTGTTTATTAACAAAACACCCTTATCACAACACAATGGATTATGTTGTGCTTCATGACGCATTTCCCATTTCTTTATTGTTTTGAATGAAAAAATAAAAATGTGTCCCGTGCTGATTATTTTTATTTCTCACACTTCTCCCTTACCAAAGTACCTACTTTTGCTCTTTTTTTCCCATTCCTTCCTCTTCCCCACTTTTTCTCCCTTACCAAACTCACCCCTAACAAACTTATGCAATAAAAAGATGCATGACTGCATAGAATGAAACGTAAACCCAACAGGATTTCATCCACCATATGATTGACTATTAAATAAGTCCATTGCAACACACACAGCCAACGAAAGTTTTAAGTTATTCCTGTTAGTTATTATCTATACATTGTGGGAAAATAGAAATGTCAAATGAGAAAGATCAATGCAGAGAGTAGGAGAGAATTTTGATAATAAATGTATTATAAACCAATAGGAAGGAAAGCAAGTTACCAACTTTAAAATATAGATGTAAACCGAAAATTGCAACTAAACTCAGATATCCACTCCACAAACCTGCCGCTAGAATCCAGAAGCAGAGCCCGGATGTTATCAGTATGCCCTCTTAGCTTTAGAGTCTTTGATCCTGTCCTTGTGTCCCAGACACGAACAACCTAGACAACCCCAGAAAATGGCAGAATAAATAAACCATGGTCAGAGAAAACATTCATATGATTCAAGCTCCTACAGAGCAAACAAACCAACTCTGACATCAAAACACAAAGAAACCTTGACAAGCAGAGCAAATGCCACGTTATACCTTTTCTGTGCCTCCAGAGACAAGAATTGTTCCACTTTCATTCATAGCCAAAGCATAAACAGAATCTTTATGGCCTTTGGCTGAAATTGGACTATATCCCTGACTTTGAGTAGTGTGCACAGACATATTGTCATTTGAGTTGGTACGCAAGCTTGTCAATGGTAGTAAGTTGCCAGAACCATTGATACCATTTGAAGATTCATCCCCCGTAGCATCACTACTCTTAGAGGTTGGAGCAAGGGCAGACTCAATATCCCATATAAAAACCTCCCCACCAAGGCCACCAGAGGCAACAACATTGCTCTAAAAAGCATGACACTATTAAAGAATCAAATAATGGATTTGACATTGACAATTCAACCAAAGTATCTATCTGTTTCAGTGTGGAACATACGGAAGTAATCAAATGAATTTTTCTTTTGCACTTTAAGAAACATAAGATTTTCTAAGTACATTACATTCTTTCCTGCCGCTGCAAGGCAAGTAACATAGTCAGAGTGTTGTCGTAGAGTCCTTGTACAAGTTCCAAAGGACGAGGCATTCCATAGCTAACAAAGATATAAAATGGAGTAAAAAATTATGTAATTATTTCAGAAGAGCAAGTACTAGTCGGAGAAAAAAAAGCTAGCAATCAACAAACCTTTATGGTTGTATCTGAAGAACAAGAAACGAGTGTACTATCACCAACAAGAACAGTATCATTAACCTGCAAGATTAAAATAACATTTAAATATTCAATTAACTTGAATGCTAATCAAACGGGCCAAACAGGAATTTGGACTTTAGGGAGAAAACACCAAAGATGAAGAATGATTATAATTTCAGGAACATTGATATATTGGGGAAAAAAAATTGCAGAACTTTTCTAGTAATGTAAAAAATTAGAAAAAAGGGGGATATTTTAATGGAAAAGTGTACAGGATACATTACAGGATATTACGAATTTTATAATGTAAGAAAAGGAACTGAGACAAAAAGACAACCTAAAACAGATTTTAAACCATAGTGATAATTTATCTCACACAAACAGCACAATACAATACTCAGTCAAATTCAGTTGCAAAATTACACTTGTAGTTTTAGAAATTTTTGCACATGAGAATCCAATGGGTTTTCATTGCCTTTTCCTTTTCAACCATATCTTTTTTATTAGAACTCAGCTTGTTAAACCTCAACATAAAAAGAACACCACAAATCCTCATAGACTGAGTGAAAGGATGTCTGATGAAGAATTCAACAATATAAAATAAATAAAATTCAATACCAAATTCAGACCATTACATACCTCTATATGAAGCTGAATACTAAAAAACACTACTCGTCTTAATCAAAAAAATTAAACATACAGGCCCCACAAAATCAAAACCAAGATGGTAAGATCTCAAGAATGAGACGTGCACATTGCATGGTAAATAGTTTTCCTATGTCACATGATGCATTTCCTTACACCTTTTTATCTCATCACTGAGATTGAGCATAAAGCTTATATATATATATATATATATATATATATATATATATATATATATATATATATATATATATATATATATATAAAGGAGCATTATTAAAATGTAACATAAGTCCACCAAAAACAAGATGTCCTCCGCAAGAAAAAGCTGAAGAGGCAGTGGATCCTTTGCAGATAGTGCTAATCAAGTAACCATGATTAAAAAGACATGCTAGCTACTATATTAGAACTAAGAAGTCAACAAAAAAAAATAGAAAGGAAGAAAAATAAAATGAAAAAATGAACATAAATATTACCCAATCAACATGAGATTCAAAGGTAGCCGAGCATGTTGCTCTATCCACATCTAATACCCATCGTTTTAGCCTGCCATCACGACTCCCAGTGAAGAGATAATCAGACACATCAGATGCCACAGATGTAAGTAGAGCCAGACAATTTATGCCTGCACAATGCTGCAGAGAAGAGACAACTTTGAAGCAATTCTAAACTGTGCAACCAAGAAAACGATTAAAATTGAAAGAATTTCAACCAGGACAATAAATCTTAATGAAAAGAACAAAATCCATACAATAACACCTTTCACAGTAAAATGCTAAGTACCTGTTAGAAAAGGAGCCAAGTGCTTTTTGAACTATAAATGAAGCTTTGATTGATTAGAAAGTAAAACATAGGGTAAATATTAAAAAAAGGTCAAAATCTGCAAACCACTAAATGGGTCTGAGTCAATGTAAAAAGACAAACTAACATCACAAGGTAGGGTAAACCTCCATCTTGATCTTTGTAGGAACATCAATTTGGCCCTCCAAAGGTGATCACATCTATTTGATCCTCAAAGAAAAGGTTCTAAAATCAAACTTGTGCAAATACTGTTCACAAGGACCCGATTGACCCAAATATTCACACGGGAGCAACATTTAACATCACTAACCTTCTGAGAAGAAAATTTAAGTTTAAAAAATCTTGCAGGGACCAAAGTGGGAATTCACCATATAATTTGAAGAATATTTTTCATTCAAGTAAGAAACGGTTGTGATCATTAAAAACATCTCAATCAAGTTCAACTAGTTAACAGATTTATAAAGCAGACATCAAACAAAAGTTTTGAAAAGATAATGATGCAACTAATAGAAGCAAATATTGAACTTGTCTATTTCCCTGAAACAAATTGAATACTTAAATAAATAATGACCTCACCTTAGTGTCGTCAGAATCATTCAACACGTAGGTTAATCTCTTCTCCTTGCGAGGACGAGTTGAACTGTTTCCATTACCAGCACTACCCACGCGGTGCATTGCCGAAACTGACATGTCAATAAATCACATTACTTAAAAAATAACCCCAGGAGTAAAGCGAGAAATCAATGCCATTAACAGGAATTCTACTTAGGAGCGTTTCCAACTGCATAAATAAAAATTTAAAAACAAATAAACAGATGATGCAGTTTATGGATTACCACCGTTTCTTTAATAAACGGAAGTTTGCTGTGCTGAAAAACTCTTTCAGGGGCACATTTAATGACAGACAGATCCAAACAGTACAACGTGAGAGTTCCTAGAAACAACCACAAAGAATTCTCTGTAACAGTAGCTAATTATTATCAAATATTTTCAGCTATCATATAAGATGGAGCTTAGTCTTCACAATATCCCAAATAATAGTACTAAAATCTACAACTCCAGACGTAGTTTTTCACATTTACTAAGAAAGTAATAGTTATAGCTTCAAGAAGCTAATAGCTACGGGTTCCTCGTCTCACTTCTCAACAGGTTCCCAAACACGCTACACCATTTTTTACAATAACTCCACAGGCAAAGTTCAAACTCGTTCTTCCAATACCGTCTGAATCAGCAGTTAAAGCATAATTGCGTACCAAACGCAGCAAATACTCAATGCGAATCAAATCAAAAGCGCATAGTTACGTAATCAATAAACAAACACACAGCTAAAAGTCATAACATAAGGAACACGAACACGAACACGCAGAAGCTGTCGAATACCCCAAATCATGGACAGAAATAACCCAAAGGAAGGAAAAAATAGAGAATAAAAGGTGAGAAAACGAAACCATAACCCTACTAGGGCGATCATAAGGTTAAGCACTATGCAAAAGCTATGAGCTAAAACAGAGTAATTATGAGATGCGATAAATTGGTGTATGGAATTGAAAGGAGACGAAAATGGAAGAAAAGGAAATGGAGTTGGAGAGGGAGAAAATGGAAGAGGAACAAACCGTGATGAGTGAGGAATTGGAAGCACTAGGAAGTGGTTGTGTTCGTTGCAGTGGCGAGGTTTCGTTTCAAGTTTAGAGAGAGAGAGAGAGAGAGAGAGAGAAGGGTGAGGTAAGGTGAGGCAGCGAACGTGGGCGTAAAAATATGGGCGTCCAGATTTATTATTCCGGTAGATCCTTTGACCCGTTTCGTGCCTTCTTAATTGAGGGTAGGATGGTCTTTACACCTGTACTCTCCCTGTGCCTATGATTTTAATTAAGTTTCATTAAATAAAATTAAATGAGGTTGATTATGTTTTTATCCTTCAATGCGATTTTGGTTTTTCTTCAAAGTTTTATCATTTTGTGTTATTATACTTAAAAAATTGCATAAATATAATTTTTTTGTGTTTTATTCTGTGTCAAAGCAATATAAAATTGATAAAATTTAATTTTTAATATAAAATTGATAAAATTTAATTTTTAATATAAAATTAATATGTATTTAATTTTTCTAAAATTAATTAAAAAAATTGTGTTGAATGAAAAACAAGTCATTATTATTTATGTGTTAAAAAATTAGTTAAAAATTTATTCGGTCCAAAACCTGCGTTAATCGATTTTTGGCATCATAAACTATAAATTATGTTGACTTTGTAAGATAGTAATAGAAGGAAAATTGGTGGACCGTATTCAAATTAATTTATAATTTATGATATTAAAAAGCAATGAACCTTGTCAGACGAAAAGTACTACATCCATATTTCCTTAAATATAAGAGTTCAAAATAATCAAAATTTCATATCTAAACGAAAATTATAAAATTATGTTATAGTTTAGAGATCAAAATATAATTAATTTTTAAATAAAATCGAAAATTATAAAATTATGTTATAGTTTAGAGATCAAAATATAATTAATTTTTAAATAAAATTGTCCATTTTTAAAAAGGAATGTGTTTTAGGAAAACTAACAAAATATCTTTTAATGATCGATAAGATTTTACTTTCTAAAATGGGATTATTTTGGTCTTTTTATTTTCTTAAAAACATTTTTCTAAAATTAAAATAATATGATTTTAATTTATAAACACTCAATTCAAATGGCTAAATTGAGTTGATTTTAGAATTATGGATGTACGACTAAAATCTTTATGAATTCCTTTCAAATACAATGCTTAGAGTCTTTTTTCTTCTTTTTCAATTTCAAAAGACCAAAGGGACTTGTTGAAATTTGGGGAACCAGAACCAGAATTACCTTGAATTTTAGAAAAATTAAACGTCACACATTTTTAAGTACAGTTTAAACATATTCTTTTATTAATCAAAGATCTAGTTGATTAATCAAACGTCACACATGATACATGATTTCTCATAACTCAACTCCAATATATATATATAAAAAACATGTTTCCTATTATTAATAAAAATTTATTCAAAAATCAAGTATTTCTCATTTAATTTTCCTGATTTTATAACTTTAATCAATTTTAGCTAATAAAAATGAGTGTATTAAAATGGGTTTGTAGTATAATGAGTTCGTGATTTATTATCTTTGTACTCGTAAATGTGCTTATGGTAGTTCTGTTAAAGCTCTACTAAAGTACACTTTCAAAATAAAAGAAATAATGAATATGTTGAAGAATAATTGATTATATAATATTTAAATTATAATACAAACATTGAAATTGCATATAAGCTCGTTGTTATTTTCATTCAATCGTGTCTGGTTATTAAAATATCAAACTATAACTATTACAAAATATAAATTTAATATTGTTATCACTGATCGGGACTAATTACAACAGGTTTAATGTTTTATTGGAGGAAGTTAATTTAAAATTAAAGATTATATTTTTAAGTTAAACTTTGATACTTTCAAAGTATGAATATAAAATGTGAAATCGGGTTTAATAATTTGAAATAGGTACTAAGTTTTGAACTATTGACTTTAATATTTCAATATGCAGTAGGTAACTTTTTTGGACTTTATATTTTTATTGTTTTTACCATTAAGTTAGGCAAGTTTGAAAGTAGAAGTTTATATTTTAAAGTAGAAAGGTGAAATTAGGGAATCTAATTTTAAATTAAGATGTAATATTTTCAAAGAACGATTTTCAAATTGGAATATGATTTAATATTTTTTTAAGTAGGTGTAGTAATTTAAAATTAGAATTTAATATTTTAAAGTGAAATTTATGTATTTTAATTTAAAGTGGGACAAACTAGTTTAAAGTTATAATTAAAATTATAAAATCTGGTTTACTATTTTTAAGTATATATCTAATGTAGTGTTGAAGGTAAATTATGGTATAATATGTTAAAGTATGGATTAAGGAAGTTATACTAATATTCTTGAGTTAATATTTTTCTTCGTGACTTGATATTTATTGTTGTCTATTTTTTTTTATTGTCGGTTAAAGTTTTAAAAGGTTTATTTAAGGATTGACAGCTTTTTAATAAACCTTTGATAAATTACATAGGATTTGAATAAACATTTTTTTTAATTTAGATTATTCTGATTTAACGTACGCTTTTGCAACCTATTTTTAAAATTTTCTCTGAAATGAATGTAATAAACTATTTCTTTTTACACAATTACCATTTTTTTCTATAAATAACATTAAAATATAATGTGTACCAATTGTTTTTACGTACGTGAAATCAACATATTAATCTATAATTTGTATTAATTGCTTTTTTATATACGTGAAATCAATTTTATGCCGTTAAATGTAATAATTATATGAATTTAATTTAATTATTTTAAGAAATACAATAATATTTAGTCACTTAAAATAAAATTAACTAAAATTTAAATTTTAGTGCATTATTAAAAAAAGTTTATTTTATTTTATTGTCTATTTATTATAGTTTTTACTTCTAATAATATTGTATAATAATTTTATTTCAACTTTAATTAATATTTGAAAAGATAATTATTTACATTAAATTATTTGATAAAATTAATTACCACATTTAAATGGAAAAAAATGTTTTGCCACCATTCTTCTCCTTTCACGTCTATATAAAAACCGTTAATAATATTAATAATATTAGATAAAATAGATATATGTTAACATTTTGTATGATAATAAAAAAGTAATAATTTTCATTTATTTTATATGTGATCTTTTAATTAAAAATTATTAAACTTAAAAAATATTAAAATTAAAACAAAAGTTAAAATTTAAAGAGTCAGTTAAACAATAAAAATGATGAAATAGTTATCTTAATTTAAGAACTTTTATTTGAAGGACAAATCTAAAAACAAATATGAACACACAAAAAAAATGTTCTTTATTTATACTTTTATATATATATATATATATATATATATATATATATATATAAATATATATATAAAAATTTTTTAATAAAATATATATAAAAATATAAAAAATTTTATATGAAAAAAAAATATAAAAAAAAATATAAACACACAAAAAAAATATTTTTTATATATATTTTTATATATATATATATATATATATATATATATATATATAAAAGTATAAATATTAAACTTTTCAATTAAAATATAAATTAAATTATTGAATATAAAATTAAAAAATGAGTTATTGAATTTATAAGATAATAACTAATCGGTTGATATTTGTTTAACCATTATTTAAAATTTTATTTACATATAAGAGAATTATACTTTGATTTTCTTTCAAATACATTAATTTACCTATACTTTTGTTTGATTGAATTCTTTAAAATTTATGGAGTTAAATAAGTTGTCCAATGTTTAAAGTATTAAATTTCCAACTACCTTGCACCAACTCCTTCCTGCATCAGGTCACCAATCTATTAAATTTCTTTGATGGAGAAAAAAAATAGTTTACAGTATTTATACAAAAATAGTAAATTAGAGCTATTTAATAAACAGTGTTGGTTTGCTGTAGTAAAGTAGGAAATTCTAAATTTACAAAATGGTCCCTTCCTTTCCTTCTGTCGTATCAGAATTATTTGCTTGTTCTATTATTCATATATCGTACAGATCGTCTTAAATATTTAGGATTAAATATGTTTTTTATTTTTAAGTTTTAGTAAAAATTAAAATTAATTTTTTTAAAAAATTTTGGTTTAATTTAGTATTTTGACTTTTAAAAATATATAGATTTAGTTTTTTTTTATCACAGTTTATTAAATTTATTTGATGTTTTAAACATGTTTAATTATAGTATTTAAGTTGTTTATATTATTTGTATCATCTGACACATTCCTGCTTCGATGTTAACTTAAAAATTCATATAAAATATCAAATAAATTTAATAAAATTTTGTTAAAAAACTAAATATGTGTATTTTCTAAGTTGGGAGACTAAATTACTCCAAAATTTCGAATTTGACTAATTTCAAAATTGACTAAAAGTTAAGGGACAAAAAAATATTTAACCCTTTATAATAACAACAAAACTAATACTTATAACAATCAGTTGGTTTTAAGTGTTTAAAAAGGAAAATATTATTTAGATAAATATTTTTTTTTAATTGACAAAGTTATAAAATAAAATTATTTTTTTATTTTTTATAAAAGTTACACAAATAAAATAATTAAATTTTATAATTTTTTATTAAAAATGATTTTTGTCAAAATTTATCGAACAAAACATTATTCAACAATTGTTTCTTATTTAAAAATAGAGTAAAAACTGTCAGAATAACCATCCTAGGATAAATAAAAAGTTGTAGATGTGTTTGGTTAGGGTGATTATGGATTGGATTGTTAATGATCCAATTCACATCCATTTTGGATCGAAATAACTTAATTAAATTTTCAATCCAAAACTATTTTTTTTAAAAAGTAGATTGGATTTTTTAAAAATTCATATCCAAATATTTAGATCAAGTTTAAATCCATATCTAAATATTTGGATCAAGTTCAAAATCCAAAATACATTTTTCATAAAATAAATTCAAATTAAATTTTGTAAACCTTGTGTCCATAGGGTTGACACTATAGAATTTGGCAGATTTTTTGTCGGGGCCAACGAGACCAAATTTCAGCATGAGATGAACTTGGATGACTTTCGAACGAATTTCGGTCGGGGACGACGTGACCAAATTTGGGACAAGGTCGACTTGACAAAATTTCAGTCGAGATCGACTTGACTGGATTTGACTGAATTTCGGCCAGAGCTAATTTTGCCTAATACGACCAAATTTTGGCCAGAGCCGACTTGACCAAATTTTGGCCAGAGCTGACTAGGCCAAATATGGCCACATTTGAGCCAGGGCCTGATCATTCAAATTTTGGTCAGGGTTGACTCCACTAAATTCGTCGGTCGAAACCGACTTGACTGAACATGGTCAATTTTCGATAGAGTTGTCAAAATGGGTAACCCGTTCTGACCCGGCTCGACCCACACAGGTTGAAGATTTAGTGAGCCAACCCAACCCGGCTCACTTTTTAGCGAGCCAAAAAAGTTCGAACTCGGCCCGGCCCACCACGGGTTGACAGGTTAAACGGGTTGGCTCATAGGTTCACTTAATTAAAAAAATTAATTTTTTTTTCAATCAAAACTAAATTTTAATTCTAATTAAAATCTAAATAAACTTTAATACAATCCAAATACAAACCAAAATAAAAAAAATACAAATTATTTTTATGTTGGATAAAAAAACAACCTAACATGACCTAAATATAAAGCCCAACTTAATAAAAATAAAATAAAAATACTTTTGTGACCCTTTTATCTGCAGGTTGGTGAGCCAACCCGGCTCACGACGGGTTCAACCCGAATGAGTCGAGTCAAAATCAACCCGTATTGATATTTATAAAAAAATTTCAACCAAACCCGACTCGAACCCGTGGTGAGCCGGGTTGGCTCGCGGGTTCTAACCTATTTTGACAACTCTAATTTTAAATCACAGACGACTAAGTTGAATGTAGTCAAAGCCGAGTCAAAAATCAACCCGTATTGATATTTATAAAAAAAAATTCAACCAAACCCGACCCGAAACCGTGGTGAGCTGGGTTGGCTCGCGGGTTCTAACCCATTTTGACAGCTCTAATTTTAAATCACAGGCGACTAAGTTGAATGTAGTCAAATTTCGTTCGGGACTTACTTGACCGAATACGGCTAAATTTGGACTAGTGCCGACTCGACCAAATTTTGGTCATGACCAACTCGACTGAATTTGGTCAAATTTAGGTTAGGACCGACTCGCCTAAATATGACTTTCGGTCCCGATCGACTCTGCCGAATACGACCAAATTCAGGCCAGAACCAACTTAGTCAAATTTTAGTTGAGGCCAACACGACCAAATTTTGACCGGAGCCGACTCGACTAAATTCGGCTGAATTTCGATCGTGGCCAACTCAGTTGAATACGGCCAAATTTCGATCGTGACCGACTCATTTGAATACGACCAAATTTCATCCTAGGCCGTCTTAACCAAATATGACAAAATTTGGGCCACAACCGACTCAACTAACTCGATTGAATTCGACCGAATTTTGACTGTAGCCAACTAGGCTAAATACAGCCAAATTTTGGTCGCAGTTGTCTCGGTTGAATACAGTCAAATTTTGTCTAGGTCGACTCAGCCCAATGCAGTCAAATTTGGGTCGAGGTGAACTCAACCGAATACTTCCAAATTTTGTCAAGGACCAGCTGGGCCAAATTTCTATCAGGACCTACTTGATAGAATTTGGCCTAATTCAGCCAAATTTTGTATAGGGTCACGCCAACTCAATCAAATACAACAAAATTTGGGCTAGTCCGTCTCAACCTTTAGCCTAACCTAACAAAAAATATAAACTGAAAATTTGGATTGGATATTTTAGATTATCCATTTTGAAAATCTATATTTAGAGTATGAATACAATCCATAAAATATATAAAATGTAGATCAGATTATCCAAATCCAATAAAATGGATTGGATGTTTAATAAAATGAATATTAAATGGATTAAATCATAGCAAAAATGGATTGGATCATGAAAATTAGATTTTTTGCCCATCCTTAGTTTAACTTTTCAGATCATCCTCTGCTTCCTTCTGCTCATTTAAGAGTTCAATAAATATAAATTATTGTTGTTATTCTCATAATTTTTATTTTTATGTGTTAAATAAACATTAATTATTACTTTTACCCTCATATTTTTATTCTTTCACTTTTATATGTATTTAATCTCTTTTTATTAATACATTTTTTTACAAAAGTATTATTTAAATTTGTTAGTACAAATTTATGGATACCTTATTAAACTTCTAAAATTTGCAATTAAATTGTAAAGTTTAAAGTTTATGAATATAAATTTCAAGGTTTAGTGTTTACAGACATTTCACGTCTCACATCTTACGTCGCATCTCTCACATCGCACGTCGCACATCTCACGTCTCACGTCTCACGTCTCACATCTCACGTTGCACGTCGCACGTTGCACGTCGCACGTCTCTCACGTCTCTCACGTCTCATGTCTCTCACGTCTCACGTCCCACGTCTCACGTCTCTCACGTCGCACATCGCACGTCCCACGTCCCACGTCCCACGTCTCTCGTCTCACGTCGCACGTCGCACATCTCTCACCTCTCATGTCTCTCACGTCTCACGTCTCACGTCTCATGTCTCTCACGTCTCACACTTATGTCTCTCACGTCTCACATCCTAAGTCTCACGTCTCTCACGTCTCTTGTCTCTCACGTCTCACGTCCCACGTCTTATGTCTCGCGTCTCACGTCTCACGTTCCACGTCCCACGTCTCACGTCCCACGACCCACATTTCACGTCTCACGTCCCACGTCCTACGTTCTACATCCCACGTCCCACGTTCTTCATCCTACGTCCCACGTCTCTAGTCGCACGTCTATCACGTCTCACGTCCCACATTTCTCACGTCCCACGTCCCACGTCTCATGTTTCTCGTCTCATGTCGCATGTCGCACGTTTCTCACGTCTCATATTTCTCACGTCCCGCGTGTCACATCTCACGTCCCACGTGTCACGTCTCTCACGTCTCACGTCCCACGTGTCACGTCTCTCACGTCTCACGTCCCACGTGTCACGTCTCTCACGTCTCACGTCCCACATCCAATGTCCCACGTCCCACGTCCCACCTCCTTCGTCCCACATCTCACGTCGCATGTCCCACGTCCCGCGTCTCACGTCCCATGTCCCACGTCTCACGTCTCATGTCTCACGTCCCATGTCTCACGTCTCACGTCGTCTCACGTCTCACATCTAACGTCGTCCCACGTCTCATGTTCTACGTCCCATGTCTCACGTCTCACGTCTCTAGTCGCACGTCTCACGTCGCATGTCCCACGTCTCTCGTCTCACGTCCCATATCTTCTCACGTCTCACGTCTCATATCTTCTCACGTCTCACGTCTCACGTCTCAGGTCCCACTTCGTCTCACGTCCTACGTCTCACATCTCTAGTCGCATGTCCCACGTACCACGTCTCACGTCTCGCGTCCCACATCCCACGTATCACGCCAACGTCTCACCTTCCACGTCAAACGTCTCACATTATTTCACTAAAATACTTTATTCTTTCATAAAATAATGGTGCTTTGGTAAGGTTCTTCTTTGTTGTTTATCCTTCTTTAGATAATAGTTTCTTATTGATCGAAAGAAGGAAGAGAAAGGACATTATTTTACCGGAAATAGGAAAGCTAACCTTATACAACAACTGTAATTTGAAGCTTTTACAGATGTCTGGTATCATTATATAAATGATTTTAGAAAAGTGTTTAGATTTTGGGAGGCAATATTTTTTTATTGGTTTTCTATTCTGATATTCAATATGCGAAGAGATGTGTCACAAAATTTTAATTAAGGGTGGGCAAAAAATCCAGTTTTTATAATTCAATCTATTTTTTCTATGATATAATCTATTTAATATCTATTTTATTAAAAATTCAATCCATTTAAAATATATTTTATTGGATATGGATATCAATCTGATATATATTTTATGAATTGGATATTCATTCTCTAAATCTAGATTTTCAAATTGGATAATCCAAAATATCCAATCCAAATTTTCAATTTATATTTTTGGTTAGGTTAGGCTAAAAGTTGAGACTGACTAGTCTAAATTTAGTTGTATTTGATTGAGTTGGCGTGACCCTATACAAAATTTGGCCGAATTCTGTCAAGTCGGTCTCGATCGAAATTTGGCCCAGCTAGTCCTAGACAAAATTTGGAAGTATTCAGTTGAGTTCACCCCAACCCAAATTTGACTGCATTAGGATGATCGACCTAGACAAAATTTGACCGTATTCGGCCGAGACAACCGCGACCAAAATTTGGTTGTATTCAACCTAGTTCGCTCCAGTCAAGATTTGGTCGAATTCAATCGAGTTGGCCCCAATTGAGATTTGGCCGAGTCGGCCTTGACCCAAATTTGGTCATATTTGACTAAGATGGCCTGGGTGAAATTTGGCTGTATTCAAATGAGTCGATCACGATCGAAATTTGGTTGTATTCAACTGAGTCGACCACGACCGAAAGTCGGCCGAATTCAGTCGAGTCGGCTCCGGTCAAAATTTAGTTGTGTTGGCCTCGACCAAAATTTGACCGAGTTGGTCCTGACCTGAATTTGGTCGTATTCGACAGAGTCGATCGCGACCAAAATTTGGTCATATTTAGGCGAGTTGGTCATAACCTAAATTTGGTCAAATTCAATCGAGTTGGTCATGACCAAAATTTGGTCAAGTCGGCACTTGCCAAAATTTAGCCGTATTCGGTCGACTAAGTTTCGAACGAAATTTGACTATATTCAACTTAGTCGATTGTGATCGAAAATTGGACATATTCAGTCAAGTCGGTCCCGACCGACGAATTTAGTGGAGTCAACCCTGACCGAAATTTGACTGATCAGGCCCTGACCCAAATGTGGCCATATTTGGCCAAATCGGCTCTGGCCAAAATTTGGTCGTATTAGGCAAAATTGGACCTGGCCGAAATTAAGTCAAGTCGATCTCGACTGAAATTTTGTCGAGTCGACCTTAGCCCAAATTTGGTCACGTCGTCCTCGATCGAAATTCGTTCGAAAGTCATCCAAGTTCATCCTATGCTGAAATATGGCCTCGTTGGCCTCGACAAAAAATCTGTCAAATTCTATGGTGTCAGCCCTATCGAAAATCTAATCCACATCCATTTTGGATCCAAATAATGGATGTGGATCCAAATTTGTGTCCATAGGGCTGACAAAAAAGAATTTGACAGATTTGGCCGAATACTTCCAAATTTTGTTCAGGACCAACTGGGTCAAATCTCGATCAGGACCGACTTGACAGAATTTGGCCTAATTCGGCCAAATTTTGTATAGGGTCACGCCAACTCAATCAAATATGACTAAATTTGGGCTAGTCCGTCTCAACCTTTAGCCTAACCTAACAAAAAATATAAACTGAAAATTTGGATTGGATATTTAGGATTATCCATTTTGAAAATCTATATTTAGAGTATGAATATATAATCCATAAAATATATAAAATGTAAATTAGATTCCAGATCCAATAAAATGGATTAAATTTTTGATAGAATGAATATTAAATGAATTGGATCATAAAAAAATTAATTAGATCATAAAAAATGGATTTTTTGTCCACCCTTACGTTTGACATGTGATCTTGATGTACACTACAACAAATCTCAAAGTTAGCATTTCTTAAAAGCCCACGCAAAAGTCACGTTTAATTATAAGTGTCAATGTGTGTCAAAAAACATTTCTCTCTCTTATATAATATATATATATATATATATATATATATATATATATATATAAAATAAAATAGATATTGTGAAAGTTAAATGTACGAGATGCTTTTTAAAATAATCTTAAACCACAAAAACTTAAAAGAAAAAAAATTTAACAACTAAATTTTGACATATTTCTTTTATATTTATCTTTTTTTTTATTTCTTTATATTTCAAAACTTTTTAAAAGATAATTATAAAAAAAATTATCAAAATATTATTGTCCAAAATTTAACTTACGACAACTAAAATACCCAGATAATAAAAACTTGAAAAATAAGATTATAATTTTGGTCAAAATTGATAAAATCCCGTAAACTTACGATAGTTTGCCACCAAACTAATATATTGTTCCATATACACTTAATAACTCAAGAATTGAGATTAAATAATTTAAATGTATATTTTTTTCTTTCAACTCTTTGATACGTTTTTTCAGGATAAAATTATCACAGATCTACGAGCTTCAAGGACGAATACTTCAAAATCTAACCTGGAATCTGGTCCTGTATTTTCTGAACATGTGAGCAATATGATTTAAAATCAGCTGAAGATGTGTAGGTTTTTGGTGTCATATTTCTTGCCTTTAAACTTCACCTTCGCCCCTTTATAGCTCCCCAATCATAACCATTCCTTTCAAAGATACCCTCCTTTTTATTCTTCCCTCTAATTATATCAATGCATCTTTTTTCTCTTCTTCTCATCACAGACATGTTTCACACTTTATCACTCTCTACACAAATATAAATTAAACTCCACCAACTTTTCACCAATAAACTCAACCACGTTCTCCCAACAATGAACACTATCATGATCCTAATACCAATACCCTTTATTCTGTCTTCACTATTTCCATGTTTTCAGACTCAGATTCTGCCATCATCACCCTTCGCCAACCAAGGCCAATGGCAACTCTTGCACCCAACCATTGGAATATCTCCAATGCACATGCAACTTCTACACAACGACAAAGTCATCATGTTCGACAGAACTGATTTTGGTCACTCCTACCTTCCTCTTTCCAATGGTCGTTGTCGCGTGGATCCCTCCGACATTGCCCTAAAACTCGATTGTTCCGCTCACTCCGTTCTATACGACGTTGTCACGAACACTCTACGACCCTTAATGATACAAACCGACACATGGTGTTCCTCAGGCTCGGTTCTCCCCAACGGTACTTTGATTCAAACCGGAGGCTACAACGATGGTGACCGCACCATTCGCATGTTCACCCCATGCTTCGACCAAACCTGCGACTGGGTCGAATTCCCACGTTCGTTGTCACAGAGAAGATGGTATGCAACAAACCAAATACTCCCAGATGCTCGTGTCGTTGTTGTTGGAGGTAGAAGACAATTCAACTACGAGTTCTTACCTAACAACAATATTCCTTCTTCTATTCCTCTTAACTTTCTGCAACGAACCACCGATGAAAGTGAAAATAATTTATACCCTTTCGTCCATCTTTTACCCGACGGAAACCTATTCATCTTCGCCAACACAAAATCCGTGTTATTTGACTACAAGCAAAATAGTGTAATCAAAGAGTTCCCTCCGATTCCTGGTGAAGATCCTCGTAACTACCCTAGCTCGGGTTCTTCCGTTCTTCTCCCACTGGACGAAAACCTTGCTCCACTCCAAGCTGAAGTGGTCGTCTGCGGCGGAGCGCCACGTGGCTCGTTCGAGAGCGCCGTGCGTGGGGCGTTCATGCAAGCCCTTGCCACGTGCGGGAGGCTGAGACTCTCTGACTCTAACCCTAACTGGGTGATGGAGAAGATGCCGATGCCACGAGCAATGGGTGACATGCTTCTCCTCCCTGACGGCAATGTCGTTATAATTAACGGCGTAGGGGCGGGAACCGCCGGGTGGGAACATAGCCGTGAGCCGGTGTTCACGCCGGTGATATTCCGGCCATCGGAGACGGTGAATCGGTTCAGTATCATGGCACCGGCGGCAAGACCCAGGTTGTATCACTCTTCAGCTGTGTTGTTGAAAGATGGAAGGGTTTTAGTCGGTGGTAGCAACCCTCACGTTTTTTACAACTTCACTGGGGTAGAGTACCCCACTGATCTTAGCCTGGAGGCGTTTTCTCCGCCGTATTTGGCGCCGGAGTTTAATCCGGTGCGGCCAACGATTAGGTATGTCACGAATAATAACGTTTTAGGGTTTAGGGTTTTTTGTTACGTGACGTTTACGGTGGCTGATTTTGGTTCGGCGAGTGACGTGTCGATCAGGATCGTGGCGCCGTCGTTTACGACGCACTCTTTCGGACAGAATCAGAGGATGGTGGTGTTGAAGTTGCGGGGGGTTACATACGTGGGTGGAGAGGCTTATTATGCGACGGTGGTGGGGCCCTCGACGGCGGAGATAGCGCCGCCGGGGTACTACATGCTGTTTGTGGTGCATAAGGGTGTGCCAAGTTCAGGTTGGTGGGTGCAGGTCATGTAATAATGCAACATAGATTATGAGTAGTTGTGTAGTTGGTTAAATTGTTAATAAGTAGCATATAATTGAGAGGTGTGAGTTAGTTCACTAATCTCTTATTAAGTGTATGGCATTTAGGTTTTAGGGGTTAATTTTTATATAATTTCTTTACTTATCAGTGAGCCTTTCAAATTATATATATATTTATATATATATATATATATATATATATATATATATATATATATAGAGAGAGAGAGAGAGAGAGAGAAAATAGAGATTTTTTTTGTTAATATTAGAACTTGTTTTAACATAAAAGATCTTAATTAAAGAGTTCAATTGAGATTTTCAGATTATATAATAAGTTATAATTATTTAATTAGAATTAATGATTTTTTAACAAGGTAACACACCTTAATGGATAAGTTTGAGATTTTTCTATAACATGAAAAATAGTGTTAATATTAAAAAATTATATAAAGAAACTTTATATATATATATATTTATTTATTTATTTATCTATCTGTACGTTATTATGTTTGGATAGTAAATATCATTACAATAAACCTTGATATCATTGGGGAGAATTAATTTATCATTACACACGATAATAATCGAATATGATACTTTACTAAACTTTCTTTTTTATAAATAAGGTGTAACAAAATTTATTCTTTAAAATACACTAAATATATATTCTTCTTTTTTTCAAATTACAATAATTTTGCTTTTTTGTTCCTTCTTAAGGTACCATCACGTATATTATTAGAAATTTGTTGGCAAAACTTTATTTAAAAAAATAATTTTCTTTACATATTATTTATCATTTTCAACACATTAAAAAAAATAGGAGATGGAATTAAAGGAAACAACAAAACAACTTGGAAGCAAGGTGATTAGAATTAATAAAAAATTATAAATTTTAGCACTTTTACATCATTCTTTCTATAAATTAATTTATAGGTCATCAGCACAATTGATTAAAAGGTTTTAGATTTTCTTTAAAAGAAAACCTATTACATCTTTTTCATCCTAGTTTAGAGAATAAATATTTTTCAATTGATAAAAATAGTCAATCTTGCAATGCTATATAACCAAATGAATAAAAGTAATATAAAAAAAGTAACCCATAAAAATGAACAATAGAATAATAATTAATTATTATATCATGTAAAATTTAAAATAAAAAAAACGAAATTAAAAGAATTACTTTTTTTTTCTTAATGAATCTCATCTTACATATAAGAAAAATATATATTTAAAAAAAAAAATCTTTTTAAGTTTACCCATACAAAAGGAAGGACGAAAAAGGTGGAAACAAACTTAAAAGAAAAAATTGTGAGAATTTAGATTTTGTACTGCTTTTTATGTGTTGTTTTTATGATATGCCTTTAAATACGAATGATGACTCACTTTTGAAATTTTAAAATACATTAAATATATCTTTAAAATACTAAACTATTGTGCTTGTAATGTTAGGTAAAACACAAAAAATGTGACAAGATTGGTTACCGAGTTATTAACTTTAAACACATTATTCCAAATAACATGACTTTTGCATTATGAGAAAACAAATCTCTTAATTATAATTCCAATGTTCAATAAGTAATTTGGTATTAATATAACAGTTTTTTAAATAAATATTGAATAAAAATAAATATAAAAGAGTAAATTATTATAAGAACTAATTACTTATTAAGTCTAATCTTAAACAAATCACAAATAAACATGAAGTGATTGATAAACCTATCACTGTAGAATATTTTGGATCATTTTCAAGCATTTGTGAAAATTTGTATTTGTGTAAATTTTAAATTTCGGTCCGAAGAAAAGAGTTATATAACTACAAAACTAGATCAATTTTTTAGTTAGTGCATAGAAAATATTAATATTTATTTTTTATGTGTATGATATAACACTACTAAAAAAATGTATTTTAACGATCACCAAATTCAGTAGCTAAATAACAAAAATCAGTCGCTAATACTTTTTGTGACTGAATTAGCGACCGAATGTATATGGTAACAAAAATCTTGGTGGCAAAAACAATAGTAACCAATTTTTATTTAGTCGCTAAATAGCTACTGAAATATCGGCCGCTATTTGGTCGTTAAAAGTTTGGTCACTTCTCAAGCATAACCAATTTAGCAACCAGAAGTGACACTAAATTCGGTTGCTAGCTTGGTCGCAAAAGGAAGGTAGTTAGCGACCAAATATTTCGATCGCTAAAGTATGATTATTATATTTATACACAATTTTTTTGATTGCTAAATTGGTGGCAAAGTTATGAGACAAACAGCGACCAATTAAATCGGTCGCTAAAGTATGATTATTTTAGATATCCATTTGTTTGGGGTCACTGAAATGGTGGCAATTTTTTTTATCAACATGGACTAATATTGGTTGGTCGCTAAATTGGTGGCAAAGTTTGGAAACTAACAGCGACCTATAAAATCGGTCGCTGATTAGCAAAAAAATAAAATTTTTTGTTTTAATTATTTACGATTTTTACCTGCTTAAAAATAATATTTTTACCTGTTTATGAATGATAAAATTTAATCTAGCTAAGTAATAACAAACTACATTACATAATATAGTAAAGTGTAGTACATACATAACAAGTGGTAAATATATTATAACATGATCCAAAAGAACAAAACAAAAATAGTTTGAAAGTGTGCAACATTGAAACACACCAAATAACTAAACATGAAACTAATGATCTCCTAGTCTACTATCACTGATATGGTCTACTCTATCATCTCCAATAATAGTAGGATCACTAGGACCTGACACAACATTCTTCAAATGAATATGTTGCAAAATAAATTTCATTTGTTCATCTTGTTAGCGCATACGTTCATTTTGTTCATGCATATGTTCACTTTGTTTGGCATGATTTTTCAGCAAGTGTTCAACCTTTTCTTCAAGTGTCTTCTCCTTGGCATTCTTTGTCATAAGTTCAGCATTCAACTTATGAATAGTCTCACACATGATGTCTAAGTAAGCATTTAACTTAACAAGTAAAAGTCAAACGAAATTATACCTATTACACAAAAGTGGTCAATTGTTTTCAATTGTATTAAATTCAAAAGTTTCAATACCTATTGTATGAAAAAAAAAATCAATGACGAACTAGCTCATAACTAATATTATTTTACATGCCAATGTTTAGTGATACAATTAAATATTAAATTTTATTTTTCAACTAAAAACAATAAACATTTAGCAACCATTAAATTTTTGGATCTTAATATAACATTTAACCATAAACCCTAACCCTAAGTCTTAAAATCCTAACCCTTAAATCCCAAACTCTAAATACACACATCTAATGCAATTTTAAAAATATTGAATTTAGCAACCAAAACAATTTAGTCGCTAAATGATATGTTCAATATTTAGCGACCACCACATATCAGTCACAAATTGAAATGTTAAAAATACTACATTTAGCGACCAAACAATTTGCGGTCACTAATTACCATGTAATAAATATTTAGCAACCACCAAGTTTTTGGTTGCTAACTATAAAATTATACATATTTAGCGACCACTATACTTTCGGTCACTGATTCATGTATTAAAAAAATTTTAGTTAGCAACCAAATATTTTTCAATCGCTAATTGTCATAAAAAAAAATTAGCAACCACTACGATTTCGGTCGCTAATGCAAAATTTTATTCGGTAAATTTTAAAATATATTAAAAATATTTTTAAAATATCAACATAGTATATCTTTAATATTCAGCATACGATAGTACCAATATATTCAGTAGAAATATTCAGTAAAAAAATCTGAAATCACTAGTGCAGAATTCCCATTTTACCTCGCCTTATATGCCTCGGTTGGCCAGGAACCGAAGCATATAATGGCGCGGTGGCATTTTTGCAATTAGAGTCAAGTTTTAGGCCTCAGTTCTCCAAATACCCGAAGTCAAAGAGGGGTATAGGCCCCGGTTCGCTCAAAACCGGTGCCAAACAGTGGAATAGGCCTCGGTCCAGTAAGACCCGAAGCCAAAAAGTGGTTGGACGTTAGTTGTTTGGCCTCGGTTCAAGGAGACCCGGTGCCAAAATGGGGTCAATGGCTTTGGTTCCTCTAACACCCGAAGCCATAGGGTTTATTTAGGGTTCGAATTTCGCGAACCCTTCTTCTTCCCCGCGCATGCGCCTCTGCAACTCTTTCTCCTCTCTCTCTCCGCTGCAACCACTGCCACCACACCCTCCGGCCACCGTCGATCGACCACCTCCGGCCATTGCAACCACCACGCGAACGAACCCCCTGTGCTGCACATTCATTTCGCGTCTCTCTCTCGTGCTCTCTCTCTCTCTCTATTACGTTGCACCCACTGCCACCACACCCTTCAGCCACCTTCGACCACCTCCGTTAACATTCTGAATCCTCATACTCCAAAGGTAACCACACACAATTAGGGTTTCGTGTTTGGCACAGTAAAACATGAATTGGAGGTGTGCGTGCAGGTTCAAGGATTGAGCATCAAATGCGCTCGTGTTGGCGATGTGGAGATTCCGAACAACAAGCGAATCGAGTATTCGCTGCAGTACATTCATGGAGTTGGGAGGAGCAGAGCGCGACAGATCTTGTGTGATATAAGCATGGATAACAAATTGACAAAGGAGCTCACTCAGGAGGAAATCATCACTCTCAAGGACGAAGTCTCCAGGTACATGATTGAAGGAGACTTGGTAATGAAGATATTGTTATTACATTTTTGTTTTCCTTTTTCTGTGAGTTTCTTTGTGAATTTTGATATCGTTGGCGGCCTCAGAGACGATTTAATGCGATTGATATAAAGAGACTGAAGGACAGTCAGTGCTACAGAGGAATAAGGCATATTCAGGGGCTTCCTTGCAGAGGCCAGCGAACCAAGAACAATTGTAGGACCTTGAAGGGTAAGAAGGTTGCCATTGCCGGTGTTGGAAAACTGGGTATATGGCACCGGTTTTGAAACAACCGAGGCATAAAATTGGGTATATGGCTTCGGGTGTACCTTTTAGCCTCGCCCCAATATGTCTCGGTTCCAGACCCGAAGCAAAATGTGGAAAATAATCGGGACAAAAAGCCTTTACTGCACTGGTGAATTAGATTTAAGTATGTATTTTTGGATGCTTAGTTGCACAATTAATTAACAAAAAACTTTTGTGACGATCTTGACAAAAAAAGAAAAACTTCCATCATGCTTTTCTCTCTTATTTATTGGATATTTTCAGTTTATTATCATTGATTGTATGTATTCCTTATACATTTGTTGAAATTTCTCTTGCATGCAATAAAGTTATTTATTTAATGTTGATGATTTGTGTTGTTTACTCTTAGGATGAAAAAAAATATATATCTATAAAGATTACAACAAAATAATACATAAATCAAAATCTTTAATGGTAGAAGGATGATTGATTCCTGACAAATTTATTGTTGTAGTCATTTTCAAATGCTAACTAGTTGCGGTCACTATCTAATGTGCAATATATCTAAGATGAATTTTGTTGTTTCTGATGACAATTTAACGTGTGTTGTTATCTGCACCCACCATATTATTAATTTAATTAATTTGTTACCATATAGTATTAGTGTAATTAACTATTGCTAAGATTGGTGTCATGACCCCTTTTTATAACAAATTCATATGGACTTCATTTATATGTTTTATGTTGATCAGACCACTGCACATTGACTATTAGCAAGTTGGAGGAGATTTTCTTTCATCGGAATTTAAGAAAATTTTAAATATATTTTTTTAAAAAATCAATTGAATAATTATAATGGCTAAAAGATAATATCTCATTTTGAGATCAAGTATTTTAGGAGGTTGTCTTGACTCAAAAATTAAACCCATCTTTTTATCGTTTTTCTTTTTTCTTTTTTTCACAATCAAAATAAAAGGAATAGATGTGATAAATTCTATAATTGGGAGGAAAAATATGTGAAAAAAAAAACAATTTTGAATATTCAACTTGAATGAAGATAAAGAAATATATATTATTATTATTACGTGGATTTGACTTATACTAAACTTGAATATCTTAAATGACGATTAATTAATAGATTTTTTCTCGGAGATCAATTAAATTGTCCAACGAAATCTACCAATTAAGAAAAGTTGAACTATTCACTATTTCCTATTTTAATTATATATCGTTAATGATTAATTATAAATAAATGGATGTCTTTCGAAAAATCTCTAATAAACAGAATATCAAAATTTTCTTTAACATAAAAAGTTGAATTAGTTGGTCTTAAAATTGAAATAAGTAATACTTTAAAAGAGAAATAAATATACATCAAACCAACAAATAAAAAATAAAAAATAGTCTGAATTTGTTTTTAGCCCAATAATTTTGACTTGACCATTACAAGATTTCCACTTTTTTTCCCAAAACAATATTTTTGCTTATTTGAACGATGTGGGACTAATCTCTATGTCGATTAACAAAACCTCTGTCGGAATCAACCTTCCAATTCAGTATAGTCAAAATATCAATAACTAAACTAGAATCAGGAAAGTGCACCACAACAATAAATCATAAGATTAAGGAAAAGTAAATTTGCAGAACCAATCCTTTGTTTGTAATAGATTTAAGATAAACTTCACACCAAAGGTCTCAAATTATAGTGAAATCATAAGGAATTAATGAGAAACATTATTTATGCATTATTCTTGGAATGGAACTGACAGACAAAAAGTTTTCCTGACAGTCAGTGACCAAACATTACTTGCACCAAACAAGACCAAACATTACCAGAAGTAATCTAGTCAGTGACAAGAACTTCCTCCGTTGACAAGAAACTATAAACAACAGAATCCTTAACCACTCCTTTGATACAGGTATACTTTCTGAGAACACCCTCCTTCATGAATCCAACTTTTTCCAACACCCTCTGAGAAGCTTTGTTCTCAACATCAACAAAAGCCTGCAACCTCAGCAAATTGGGAAAGTCCTTGAAGACTTGAGGCACAGCAATCTTGAGTACTTTTGTGGCTATCCCTTGGCCCCAGTAGCTAGTCCCAATGGCATAACCTATGTCAGCCTTGTGAGCTTCCTCACCTGACCAAGGATACACTGAAACAAAGCCGATGGAACAGTCGTCAAGGCAAATTGAACGACGCCATGGATGAGGTATGCAAACATCCCTTATGAAGGCCAAAGCCTCCTCCTTGGATCCACACGTTTTCCATCTGAGGTTTCTTGTCACTTCATCATCCCCTGCCCACAAGAAAAAATCATCAACATCACTCATCTTGAATGGCCGGAGAGTAATGGTGGACAGATCCACTGGTGTCATCTTGGTCAAACTATGTGTTGTTCTGATTTCTGAAGTTTCAGATATTGATTTACACAAAAAAAATAAAGAATTTGAAAGGATTTTTGTCTGTCAAACATGATTAAATAAGAATTGAATTGAAATATGATTTGATAAACATAATAGAAAATTGGCTTATGACGTAGGCTCTCCCACTTGGGGAGACCTTAGTCTGGCACCCTTCCTGAGTGCAATGGAAGTCACCCGGCTAAGTCATATGCTTTATTGATTACTCATTGACCCCATCCAAGTAAGTATGTTAAAAAGTTGCTAGGGACTCTATATTTAAATTATCTAAGATGAAAAGAATGTATATCTTTTAACGATGTGGGACTAATAAAAATACTGTCTAGGTGCGTTTCTAATCACCCTCACCTATGTAGGATTTGCTGCTGTCAAACCCTGAACTCATGAACTTCACAGAAAAAATATCAAATTTTAATTTAACTAATGTATCTTTCATATAAATCTTTTTGAACTGAAGACAAGATGAAAAAGGTTTAATATTAGTTCAACAGACATAGCCAGAAGATCCTTGGTTCTAGTTTTTAGAAACTATTACCATTTGTTGTCTTGAAAATAACTGATTCAAACAAACTAATTGCAACTCTACTCCTGGTCTTAAAATTCTTATGGATGAAAGAAAGAGTTCTTCTGCGAATTCAAATTTGTAACCACTTCTAACCAAATAACAATGCACACTTCAATCAAATTTCTACTGTGAACTTACAACTGCAAGCAGGTGTAGCTGTAGCAATCATGTGTCTACAATGTCCGTAGCACCTTCATAAATGAATAACGAGGAACATACTGTGGTCAATTTTGGAAACCATCTCTTTAAGATTGTGGAATTCTTATGTTAAATATTAAATCCATAACATATGTGGAGATAAAAGAAAATTCATTTACTACGGTTAAAAGAAAAAAAGAAAGACAAATGCCAATAAGCACGCAATAGTTTTCATTGTTTATAAATAATAAACCACCAATTCCAGTTTAATATTAGGCACATTACCATCTTCTGTGTTAATAGAAATTGTTGTTTTACTATTACCATCTCCTGTGTTAATAGAAATTGTTGTTTTACTGATCATGTAGAACTGATTTTCTGATAGAGATGGGAGAAATAAAATGCATGAGACAGCAAACTACAATAATATCTTAGTAAAGTATCATGCTATGAGTGTGTTGGGTCTTAGGGAATTTGGAACAATCCATTTAGTCACACATAAAATATATTAAGTTCAACACATTAGCTAGTGTGTAAAGGTATGCACAGAAAAACCAAGAACTACAGAAAGCGTGAACAGACAGCAATATTTCACTAGTTTAATTGAAGAACAAAGAGAAATTACCATGAGAGAAAAAAAACAAATATATATATATATATATATATATATATATATTGGTGTCCAAGAGTTTTTCTGAAGAAATGAAATATTAAAACCAGACGTTGCTATATAAGGTTCACCACAAGCACTTCTCAAGGACAACAATGGGTAGACGAACATAGATACTATGCCATCAGTTACGCACTCTAATGTTCAGCTTAGAGAAAGATGATCCAGAAATACTAACTAAAATTGGTAAGGGTATTTCAGCAAATCAATAGATAATGAGTAATTAATTTGATTAAAAATTGTAATTCTTGAACCTGGTGCCTGAAAATTATAAATCTTAAACTCAAAATAGTAGAGGCCGCGCGAACGCAGGCCCCTCTGCCACAAATTATGATGTAGGCTCTCCCATGTAGGGAGACCTTAAGTGGGCACCCCTCCAATGTGCAATGGAGGTTGCCAACTTAGGCCATGGACCTTAATGATCGCCCATAGACCCCATCCAGGTAAGTATGTTTCAACGTAGAGAGTTAGTTCTTATTTAAACACTACGAAGACTACTGCTTTTTACTACTGACCGATGTGGGACTATTAATAAGTACTCCGAATGCATGTACCAAATAAAATAACTCCTTATGAAATGAAAATTATTTCTAATAAATAAAATGAAAACCATACCTTTTGACTACATTGAAGTGTTCTAACTGGTTTTCTCTAAAAGTAGGTTTAAACTGACTTGAATAGTGCAGGCTGCTGTTACAATAATGTCATAACCTGAAATTTTCAATGTACTTCCCGCACCTATTTACCTCTTTGGAAGTGAGATAACACAATAATTCATCTTTTCTTCTCTAAACATATGTTTGTTGAACAATATTCTCTTGCTTGAACTAATAATTACCGAGTAATTGAAATAGACTTTCCCATGTTTAATGGATGAAATTTTATAAAAAAAAAAGAAAAATTAAGGATGAGTGAAATATAAAATATTCAGATGACCTTACCAACTTCTAACTCGTGAAGATTCATAACATTCTTAGAATAGTAATACCTGCATTGGCACGGTATTTTGTTACAATTGTGTTTGATAACTAAATAATTAAAAAAAAACAATTATGCTTACTTATGAAACTTACTAGTAAAAGACAATGGTCATTAGTAACGGGATAATACTCCTGCAAATCTTCCTGTATTATTTTATTACTTATATATATATATATA
>Ga0214545_1002648_pt1 | contig 34473 bp, 16 predicted proteins | sample CNSS4metaG_FD_160064 | JGI IMG/M metagenome (GOLD analysis project Ga0214545, IMG submission 160064) | Root nodule microbial communities from cowpea collected in UCLA plant growth center, Los Angeles, California, USA - CNSS4 | ecosystem: Host-associated > Plants > Roots > Nodule | place: USA...
TTCTTAAATTCCTCTCTTTTACGTTTCCTTGAAATAATTGCACCATCATTTATACTAGTATCCATTTCTTAACAATATGTTGGCACTGAAAGAGTAAAAGGAAACAACAATTAGTTAAGTATGTACTTGTGGAACCCGACTCATCAGATTAACCACGTGACAATAGCAAAATTCAGTCAATCATAATCTAGAAGCTGGGTTGAATTAATGTAGATGGGAACATGTTAAGAAATACTAATTAAACAACAAAATCCATATTGAATATAGTATCTAAAAGTTGTGTGTGTTATGTGAATTTTGTATCTATCTATTATCATCCGTTTATGATTACATATAGTATTATGTAAAGGAGCCATGATAGTATTATCTAATTAAACAACAAAATCTGGCGTCTGTTTCCTTATAATGTAAAGGAGAAGGACACTAGATATAGGATTAAATTCATACTTGTTCACTATGCTAATTAATCCGAGAAAACCTCCATAAAAAATATCATACCAAATAATTTGAGTGAATATGCCATCAAGTGGGTTGTTCCATCCTATCGCTTTTACATTTCCTCAAAGTATTGATTAGGTCCAATGAGAACTAAAATACAGTAGATGGACTGAACAACCATATTCTGGGTTGAGTTATTCAACTTAATTTTTAATTGGTATATTGAACTCTCTACTACAACACTGTCTTATTTTAATAGAAGCGGGTAGACTGATTATATGTTTAATAGTTTGTGTTAATCAAGTTTGTGGTTAAACCTGCTTTGTAACAAAGCAGAGGTTGTCTGGGATGCTTCCTAAATCCTCCTACGATTAAAGGCCAAGGAATGAACAAAGACATAACAGAGCAGATGTTGCTTGCTTAAGTTTAACACTAGAAAAAATTAGCTAACCTATTAAACTGAGATATGTGAAAAAAGAAAACTAACATTGTGACTTGAACATTTCATCAAATATGTAGTAGGCAAATGGGAAAAAAATGATAAACACAAAATTTTAAACTAACATTGAAACCTAAATCCCAAATGCAACAACCAAAAAAGGAAGAACAATGAAAATAAAACAAAAAATAGAGAAGAAAAGGGAAAGAACAAGTTGTGATGGTGTGAAGGAAATAAAAATGTGGTGGAAGAGGAAGAATCCAGTGTACCTGCAGAGGAGTAGAATGGGTTGAGCCTGAGAGAGGAACAATGACGGAGCAAAGCCAGTGAGAGAGGAACAGTGATGGGGCACACCAGAATAGTGAGAGAGGAACAGTGACGAGGCACACCAGAATATTCCCGTGAGCAGAGTGTACAAAGTGTGAGGTGAAGAATTTGAAATTCTAACTATTTTGAGGGCATTTCAATTACTACTCTTTTAGTTAATTAAAATTCTTTAAAAAAATACCTGCATTTCAAATACCTTTTAATTTTTTTGTCCAAACAACACATTTTACCACAAAGAAATTTAAATTCTTTAAAAAAATGAATTGACTCATTAAATTACCCCATCCAAACACACTCTAAGACAATGAATTTACAAGTTTATATTGTACTTTTGATAGAGGGACTATACTATTATACTATACTCGTATGAGCTTACCACTGAGATTAATCATTGGCTCTGATAACACTGTTAGATCTTTAGAGGAGGAAGGTTTACTAGGAGTCACAACACTAATGAAACTTGAGCTTAACCACATAAGACAATAACCTTACTCTCAACTTCATACCTTTAGGCAACGAATTTACATCTCTTTATCCTTATATAGTGCTCTACTTTCTCATTTCTACACAATATGAAACTTAGACTCACTTGGATTCTCAACACATAATTTAGATGTATTGTTATTTCTAATAATACTAATTTTCTTTTTTAATATATATATATATATATATTAAAATGTAATAAATTTTTTTATTGAAAATATTGTATTATAAAATTTATTGATGTAAAATGTAATTGTTGATATTAATGATACTATTTCAATGATTTTGAAGTTAAAACAATGGCTATTTCGTCGATTTTGAAGTTGAAACAATAGTTATTTTTACTATTCTTAGTATTTATCTTGACTTTTCACTTAATAATTTATGTTTAAAATTATCACTTTTTTAAAAAATATATAATTTACTTATACACTTATAATTTAATTTGAAAAATGATTATATTAACAATTATTTTTCAATATCTCAAAATAATTTGATCATCAAATACAAAAAAAGCGCATTATTAAATATGTTTTTTATATTTTTAAAATCATTTAGTAGTGTAACATCCCATTTCAACAAGTTAAAAATAATAAAATAGGATGTTTCATAATAATATTCAAAACTGGTAATTCAGTGTACAAAGTATATTAATACAATCTTACAAAATATAATACTATAAAAATATATCATTTATACACTTTAAACTAAAACAATAAGCTCTATAATTAATAAAATACTAAAGCTCCTCGAGACTTTTACCTACTCTAATTGATAGCTCATCATCCTCTAGAGGTACCTTTAAACCCGCAACTTCATCTGCTCCCACCGAATAGGTGATCATCACAAAAAGGAAGAGACTAGGGATGTCAACGGGGCGGGTAAGGTCTGGGTAGTAGCTCCCCCACACCCTACCTGCTGGATAAATATTCGCCCCGTACCCGTACCCATATCCGTCGGGTATCTGTTATGCGGGTGCCCGTCTATTTTTTTCATATCCGCGGGTATCCACGGGTACCCCCGGGTATTTACAAAATTATTTAGAAAATAAATATTTAATCATAAATTCAAATAAAATAAAATAAAATACATCATTGTCATAAATTTTAAATAAAGTTCAAACAAACTCAAGTCCATACAAGTCCAAATAATTATAAAAATAAATATAAAATGACGTTCAACACAATGAAAATTCTTTAATTAGTGTTTTGATCAACAAGTTCACTTTCTCCGATTGTCCTGAAAAATAATCAAATAATAAACCCCAACTGTCACACACCAAGTATTCTTATTTTTATTCCATCATTTGACAGCAAGCATACCATAAACGTCATTGTCTATATAGGGTTTGACGTATATGCCCAATTTCAAAGAAGGGAAAGAGAAGAATGTCAAGGGGTGTACTTGGAAGAAGACAATGTACCAATACTTAAAGCTGTAAGAATGAAGACAGAAGAAGATAAGATGTACAACTTAGAAAATATTAGATCAAAATGTTTTTTAATAATATATAAGGGTATTTTTGTGAATTAAAGTTTAGCGAGTACGGATATCCACGGGTACGGATACTATGATACCCGTACCCACCCCGTTAACATGCAGGTATCAAAAATACCCGTACCCGCAGGTAGCGGGTATCCATTTTTAATATCTGTTTCCTACCCATTGCGGGTTTTATCCGCGGATACCCGTGGGTACGGATATTTTTGACATCCCTAGAAGAAACAAAACACAACAACCAAAAAGTGCAAGTTTAAGCTAGCTGAAGGGAGGTACACATGTATTTATATTCACAACACACTATGTTGATTTTATTATCACAATATATATATATATATATATATATATATAAAATAATTACACAAAATCCTACATGCCATTAAACTCTTCTAGACTCAATTATCTGGATACATGACCTTGACATAGGAGATCACTCAAGGTGTGCACTGATAGAGCCTTTTTGTCGCCTAAAAGACTCGGTCAAATCCAATTTCCCCTTAAAATTACAATATAGGGAGAACCTTGGGAATCAAGTCGTGGACATGACTAAAGTCAAATGCAATGTTTGTACTTGAATTGTGGTGGGGTGATTTATTAAAAATCAACACTAAACAATAGAAAACTCAAAATCATCAAATGCAAAGAATTGCTATGAACTATGCATGCATGCATGACATGTAATGCACTAAATGGTAGAGAATGATGAATTAACTAATCCTAAATACTCAAAACATGTTTAATGTTAAAAAAAACCACAAAATTATGCAGCAACGAAAAACGGGAAGTGAAGAGCGAATCAAACTTGATGATTTGTGGAGGGAATTGTAAAATTATTGATGCTAAAAGTTTGAGGAACATAAAAAGGAGCTAAATGAAACCACAAGTTGGAATAGAACACGTAAACGATGCTATATTCAAATGGAATAGTAACATGGGCGCTTGGACAATACAAAGTTATGCAGAAAAATGCAAATTGATGAAATGGTGAGGGAATTAGGTGTGTAGGGTTTTAAATAGCTTAGAAATCATTCTAGGAGTGTGCACGAATTTACGAAACTCAAAATGATTAAGAAACAAGTGAGAATTTAATGGAATAGTAACTAGTGGTGTGTGTGTGAACGTGAAAATGGTACAAAATTGGGGTTTTGGTGATTTGATGATGGAAACTCAAATTAAAGTTGCAAATAGTTAAAGGAACTTAAAAGTGACGTGTGTGAAGTGGTGTAATGAGAAGAAACTTGAAATTGTAGCAAAAGTGTAATGAAATTGAGAAATATGAGTGAAATGAGCTTGGCTACTACCATTGGTCTCTAATCTAACCCATTCATCTTGTTTTCTCCAAAACAATGATGTATAAAGGACTTTTGCACACACCAATTCATAGGCCTGATTCCAAAACCTAGATTCGGTAAGGTAGTGGTTTAATGGAAAATGATGATGAACATTATAAAACCATAGACCAAACGAACAATACTTTAATTTTCATTCATTGACGCTAAAATCTAGATTACAATACCAAAAAAATGAGTGCAAGGAATTGCCCCAACCTTCCTCTCACCAAGGCTTGAGCTATCCAAGCTTCCAAAGGCAAAAATGGAGTGAAAAATAGGTGTTGGAAGGGTGAATTTCGTGTCTCTCCAATGAGGTGGTATGGTGGTGTGTAAATATGGTATCCAATGGTCCAAGAAATATGCAAAATAATCCCTAGGAGGCTGTTGGGTCATCCCCCATGCCACCTCACCAAATCTACCCTAAAACCTCCTCTACACTCCGTCACCTATCACCAAATAAGCCCAAACTTCAAAGTGCAACATCTTCTCAGATTTTTGGAAATCCCAAGGCCTAAAAAATTCATATTTAGTGTCCTAAATTGCTCCAAATGATTGGCTCTTGATTTGGGGTCCAAATGGCAAAAGTCAATTTTAAGGTCAACCATGCAACTTTCGCATATTGCATGCTTTGCCACCAACTCAACCTTGTGCTATGTGAACTTTTAGGCCTTCAAATCTTCAATAAAACATTGCCCAATGATAGATAACCTAAAAATTGATCAAAAACTCAAGTGGAAGGTTAGCTCTACCTAGACACTACTTGAACAACTAAGCTAAAATGACAAAAAACGTGAAAACTAAGAATTTTGCTCATTTGACCCTAAACCTCGGTTTTTGGTGTTTGACCACTTCCAACAAGTGTCATTAGGCATTTATAATGATTCCACAATGTTAAATCACTCAAATTGGAAGAATTTCAAAAACTCAACTCTAAAGTCAATTATGTCATGGTTTAAAGGCTAAATATGCAAAATTTGACTCTTAACACTAGGTTTGACTAACCTAAGACCCTAGGATTCAAAAATTGATGCAACCACACTCAAATGATGTTTAAAAAAACACTTTACAAACACTAATTTTATGAAAAATGCGAAAATGGTCTTAAGTGAGGAATCTAACCTAATATGCTCAAATAAACTATTCTAGAATGAAAAAAAAAACACTTTAACTAATGAAAACTAACAAAATTCAAGACACATCATGCACTTGTAGTAGTATTTATGCCCTGCAGAGGCCATAACAAAGGGGTTATCACCCTACTACTCACTTGGTAGGTCCCCTTCGCTCATAGAATCAAAATGATCCAATGACTAAGACCTTTTACCACTCTCACCACATAATCCATTCTACTCTATTTGAGCATGAATGATTATTAGAGTATCAGGAAACCTCCTTACAGCCTACCCTATGTCAAAGCATACCCTAAGCCACCACCACGAAGAATTTATCCTTGAAATTCCTTAACCATCATCATATAATGTACACAACCACATCGTCATTTCAATTAATAATAATAAACATCATACATACACATAACCATATTATATTTTCAATTAATAATAGTTTTCATCATAAACATGCTTAGAATCAATCACAAAACATTCAAAAACAACTAAACATGAAAAATAGGCAAAACAAGACAAATGACATTATGCAAAAAGTACATCAAAACGATGAAAACCATTTCTCTTACCACAAACTTCAAAGTAAAGATCCCACTAGTCAAAGTGAAGAATCACGTGTCTAAGATGAACTGTCAAAATTTCAGCTTGATCAAACGGTTAATGAAGCAGGAATATTCATTTTACTAAGAGGACGCAAACTAGAAAGAAAGGGTGGCGCCCGACGTTGGAAAAGTGGTGTCCGTGATAATCGATTATTCTTAGAGATAATCAATTATCTCAGTTAAAACTGGTTTTTGATAAAGCCTCTGTGATAATCGATTATCGTCTGCTGATAATAGATTATCTTTGCTGGTAATAGATTATCACAGCGAGAAAAATGTTTTTATAAAGTTTATGTGATAATCGATTATCACTTATGATAATCGATTATCTATGGCAGTTGTGACTTAACTTTTCATATTCTTAACCTAATTTCTAAATAGGCTTCTATAAATAAAATGGTAGACTTTCATTTGAATATACAAAAGTTAGAGAAGTCTGAGTACTTGAGAACTCTTTGTGGGAAGGCTTTGAAAAACCTAGTGTGGGTAGAGTGATAACTTTCATCAAGTGGAATCTTGAGTTATTGAGTGTTGCTGCTATTGGTAGGAGAAGTTGGTCATCCTTTGTGTGATTCAAAGAGATGTCAATTCCTTGTGTGATTCAAGGAAGGTGTTTCTTCATCTCTTGTGTGATTCAAGAGAGGTGTCTTCATCCTTTGTGAGATTCAAAGAAGGTGTTTTCTAAACCCTAATCTCTCTTATCATTGATTGTAAGTTTGGTTTATTTTAAGTGATTGAGTTAATCTCTGTTTGAGAGATTAACAACTGGATGTAGAGTCTTTTGATCCGAACCAGTATAAATACCTTGTCCAATTTTCTCTTCCCTACTCTCTTTATTTTATTGTGTTTATTAAAATAAAGGAAAGAATTATAATTGAACTTTTATATTAATAAGGGAAAAATTTTAAAAGCACAATTTTTATTAAGAACCTATTCACCCTCCCTCTTTATTTTTGTCTCTTAACAAATTATTCCACTTCTTAATTACAACATTCTATAGAAGATTAAAACCTCACATGCAACAGAAAACAAATGAAGACAAAAAAAAAATAGTTGAAACTTAACTTACATGAATGGAAAAACTTATCTATCCAAATTGAAGAGCTCACTGCGAGGATCACTCATACAGTCTCAAATCTTCAATCAGGCGAACATAAGATAAGGACCCTGGGAGAGAAGTGAAAGAACTCTTAAAAAGTGGTTTCTAGAGTGATAATGTGTTTTAAAATAATGAAACTAGTTTATAATAAAACTATTTATACTAAAAGCTTTTAATCTTGAGTCTCATTATTTTTAAACCGGTGTCACTTCTAAAATGTCATCTTCTAAAATTTCATAGTTACAATATCAAACTATATAATATAAAAAGTATAATCATATTCTTTTCCTTTACTATCTTTACAAAGTTAAATAAACGTAATATACACACATATAATTTTAAATAAACATTTGCCCATATATAATTTTCTTTTTACTTTATCTAAAATTATTACATTGAAAAAAATAAAAATAAAAATTAAAAATTAAAGTTTTTATTTAAAAATTATAAATAAAATAAAGAATATGAATAATACCTTGTTAAAACATAAAAGGGTACATGATATTTATTAAAAACAGGAAAAATGTTATTTAAAGTTTATAGAAAGTGTGAGTATTATTTTAATTACAAAACAATATTTATCTTTAAATTAAAAGAAAAGTGACAATTATTTTGGGTATATTTGGAGAGGTGACTATAATTGTTTTTCTCTAACTTTTTAGAAAAGCATGTGTGAAAGAAGACGATCAACTTTTTCATTAAAGTGATTGATAAAATACAAAAACTTAGATAGTGGCCACATTCCACTTCTTCATAATTCAATGATGTTGATATATTCTGAAGTTAATAAAGGAAAAAATCATGTCAAGTAAAAAAAAAACAACCATTCACAGCCACAAATTTTCCATATGATTAATTGGGTGTTAAGCAAATCTATAAGATAAACTATTTGGTAGTGGATAAATAGAACAATTTATTGTATTAAAAAATATTTAATAGAATTATTTGATAGACTTGATAAATATAAAATAATGGCGACTTTATTATATAAATAAATTTTATGCTTTATATATTAAAATGTATTATTCTGTAATTATAATTTTAAGATTTTCTAAAATATATTACATTTTTTATCAAAAAATGGTGCTTTTATTTGTTTATCTAAAGTTACATATGTTTTTTAATTGGACAGATAATTTTAATTTAATTTAATTTAATTGAATTGTTATTTGTTTTAAAAAATTTAAAATTTTTATCTCTAAATTAAAATTGTTATTGTAACAAAACATACGAATGAAATAATATATAAATAGTTAAGAATAAAAAAAGTAGGATTAATTATGTTTGTTTGTTTCAAACTATTTTTAAAAAATACATTTCATCTTTAAACCAAATTATATAAAAAGTCAGCAAATGACAGAAAAATATTATATTATAATTTAAGATTAAATATGTTTTTGGTGTCTTAACTTTCAATCAAAATTAAAATTAGTCTTTCTTTAAATTTTGAATCAATTTAGTCTCTCTTTGAGACATATTTAACCATATAATTTATTATAAAATGTTATATGATGAAACTTTACTTTAAGTATCGTTTATTGCAAAAAAAGGTAGGGGTTATCATGGATTGGAGTTTTAATAATCCAATCCATATCCATTTTAGATCTAAATAACTAGATCAAATTTTCAATTCAAATCCATATTTTTAGTATAATTAGTTTGATTTTTTTTTTTAAATCCAAATCCAAATATTTAGATTAAGTTCAAAATCCATAGTTCATTTTTTATAAAAGAAATTTAAATTGAATTTTCTAAAACTTGTATCCTTAGGGTCAACATGATCGAATTTAGCAGAATTTTGGTTAGGGCCAACTCGGCTGAATTTCAGCGTGGAACTGACTCGGCTGACTTTCGGTTGTTGCCAATTTGACCGAATTTTGGTCGGGCCGAGTTGGTCGAATTCGGCCAAATTTTGGCTAGGGTCGACTTGGCCAAATCAAACGAATTTCGGTTACGACAAACTCGATCGAATATGTCCAAATTTCTGTCAAGCTCGACTCGGTAAAATTTGGTCGTATACAACTGAATTTTGGCTGGGGACGACATGGCCGAATATGACAAATTTGGGTCAAGGCCAACTCGATAAAGTTTCGATCAGGATCGACTTGAAAGGATTAGGCCGAATTTCGGTCGGAGCCGACTTAGCCTAATACGGCCAAATTTTGGCCAAAATCGACTCGGTTGAATATGGCAAATTTGGGCTAGAGGCTACTCCGCCAAATTTTGGTCGGAGTTGACTTGATCGAATTCGTCGATCAGGACCGACTCGGCTGAATATGGCCAAATTTCGTCTGGGACAACTCGACCAAATACGGCTAAATTTAAGTCAAGGCCAACTCGACCAAATTTCGGTTGGGGCCAACTCGACTTAATTTTGATCAAGACCAACATGGCTAAATACGACCGAAGTTCAATCGTGGTCGACTTAGTCGAATACGACCAGATTTGGCCCAAGGCCGAGTCGGTTGAATTTCGGTCAGTGTGAGTCGGCTGAATATTGTCAAATTTCAACCGTGACCAGCTCAGCCAAAAGGGCCAAATTTCGCGAGGGGCTGACTCGACCGAATTTTGCCAAATTTGAGCTAGGGCCAACTCTGCCAAATTTTCTTCCTGGTCGAGTGGACTAAATTTGATCGAATTTTTGCGAAGCCGATTGGGCTGAATACGACCAAATCTTGGTCGCGGCCGACTCGGCCAAATTTCGTCCAAGAACGACTCACCCCAATGCAATCAAATTTGGGTCGAGGTCGACTCAGCCAAATACGGTCAAATTTGGTTTAGGGTCGACTGGGCCAAATTTCGGTCGAGACCGACTTGACTGAATTCGGCCAAGTACGACAAAGTTTTGTACAGGACCGACTCCGCCGAATACGGTCAAATTTGGGCTAGTCCATCTTGACCTTCAGGTTAACCCAATTAAAAATTTATATTTAAAATCTGGATTGAAGTTTTAGATTATCCATATTTGAAAATCTATATTTAGATATTAGATATCCAATTCATAAAATATATAAAATATAGATCGGATTGAAATCCAAATCTAATTTAATGAATTTTAAATAGATTGAATTTTTAATAAAATTGATCTTAAATGGATTGAACGATACTAAAAATGGATTGGATAAAAAAAATGGATTTTTTGTTTACCCTATTTAAAATTAGAGAGACAAAACTTAAAGTTTGCATGTGAGGGTGAGAATAATATGATTAGTTAATTAATTGATTAACTAATTGAGATTTATGAAAAGAATTGAAGGGTGTACTACTCTTAAGTGAAAAGTGAGTGATGGAAGCATAGTTGCCAGATTCTATCGTGAAATTAATATTGCAATAATTTTTTATTTGTATTTAAAGGTTTTTGTCTTCAAGCAGTTAAATATAGCTCCACCAATAAGTTAAATCCCTAAATGAATGAAACTTTGGATTCTTACACTCAATAAGTTTTGATGCCTAACCAAAGAGGAAAGAAAATAATTTATTAAACTTTGTTTAGCTTCACTTGTTTAAAGAAAAAATAGTAAAGACATAATTAGTTGTTTTTAAGTAAGTTTTAGCAACATAAAAAGCATTCATAAGGTAAATTTTGAGGACATATATTGTGGTAATTTTTATAATTTACTAATATTAATTGTTTATTTATAATTTAATAGCTTTAATTATTTAAAGTGTTTAACTTAGTGATATATTATAATTTGTTATTATTATTTATCTTCTCTTTTGTTGTCTATCTTTGTTGGTTGCCTTTTTTATTATTATTAAACTCGTTTTTTAATGAGCTTCTTTTCTATTGTAATTTGTATTTCCTCTTCTTGAATTAAACGCGACGAATCTTACTATTTAGATTCGATTCATCCAATTAAAGCTACAATTTGAATTACAAAGCTCTTCATTAAACCATATGTATCATGGAGAAAAACTTTTATAACAAGTCATGATTTAAATCATGTGATTTTTACAATTTTAATTACACGCTTTAAAATAGTTCATTTTAGACGTTTCAAGGTAAAAATAATTTAATTGATTTTTAGTTTCTAACTTGTTAATTTTCTTTTATTATTGCTCTTATACTTTAATAGTTAAATATATTTTTTTATGTCAAATTATTTTTAAAATTCATATTTTATTTTTAAATTGAATATATATATATATATATATATATATATATTCATTTATTTATTTGTATTTTATATAATTTTATTATATAAAATTATTATTCTCTATTTTGTTATTATTGTGGATTAACATTAATCAATAAATTATATTATTTGTTAGTATTAATTATATAGTACATGATTATTAATTTTATGAAAAATACGTAATATTAGGTTTTTGATGAACGGTTCGTGATAGATTATATTGTGCAGTGAATAGTTTATGATGAACTTAAATATTTAGTAACCTTGTTGAGAAGTCTCTAGTCTCTGTTGTTAATGATATAAGACTGATATCCTAGTAGTTACTTTTAACAAGATGACGTAAAAATATTTTGTAAGATGTAAGGTACATTTTAGAATAACTTACTAGAAAGAGAGCAATACCCATTCGCACGTAATTCAAAAATGAGAGATAATCTTCATACCACTCTTCCATCTACATTATATTTTGGGATAATTTATTATACGAGGATCTGATGCTTTAAGAAATGGTTTCTCTAAGCATTTTAGTAAAGTAGTTTAAAGCAAAATATTTTCATAAGATGTGGTGAGCCTAATTATGTATTAGTATAAAAAACATTATACTTGTAGTTTAAAAACAATTTTCATATTTCTTTTTTATACTTTTCAAATTGAGTTAGAATATTTGTTACATTTTTTTTCTCTCTTGATATTTTGTTCTTCAGTCTCATATTACAATTCAAGTTTCGTTTAACAATTATCACACTTAAATCATTCAAGTTGCATCATGAAAATAGTTTGCCATTTAATTTTCCTGTATTGATATTTCATATTAAAACTTTCTACACCACCAATAATTTTCGTCTTACAAATATGAATTGATGCTTTGGATTGCCAGCGAAATCAGAATGTAACTTGCACATATTTTGAAAATTCAGTTCTGAAATAATATAAAGTTGCTATACATTAACAAATTCATTAATCCACCCTATGTTTAGAACATTAATGGTGGTGATTCTAAATGCACTTTTTTATATTCAAAATAACAATTCTGAAATTGGATATATTATTTATATTCCAAAACATTGATTTTGAAATGAACTATTCTTATACTTTGTAATATTTTTTTATTCAAAAATTATTATTTTGAAATATATAGTTTACATTTTAGAATGATCATTCAAAAATGTAACTTTTTGTAGTTCAAATTGTTCATTTCACAATTTTCTCATTATCCCACAATGTTTTTCTTTTAAATTTCATAACGGTCATTCCAAAATACATACATTTTCCAACATGACCATTCCATAATTGAATGCTTATTGTTTATGCTCTTGAATGATCATTCAAAACTACTTTAATATTTCAGAATAACCCTTACGAAATTCAGTGCATATTGTTTATATTCCTCAATAATCATTTTGGAACTACATACATATTTATATTTTAAAATGATCATTCTTAAATGTATTCTAATTTGTATAAATACAACATGCAACAAAGATTCTGAAATATAAAACATGCATTCGAAAATAGACATTTCAAAATATAAAAACACTAGAATAAAATGTCCACATAAGAGTAATTTTGAAATTTTCTTTTTTCAATTTAAAATGGGTGTAGAAAGAGATTTGTTAGCTGAAGAACTAATCAGTCATAGTTAACAGTGAATAAAAAATAGACGCCTTTGAATTTGGATTCTCAACGACTTCAAAATATACTAATATTAATATATTAAAAAAGTTTATAATATAATTTAAAACATCAAAATCAATATCCACAAGTATATTTTAGAAGATTCAACAGAGGAACAATACTTAAAACCCAAGTAAACAATCTGAACTCGAAACAATTGCAGGTCTGACATCAGAACAATGGTTGACCCAGAAATAAATAAAAAAAAAAAAGACAAAGAAAGGCATAGCATAAATGGATTTTAAATAAAAACATACAAATTATGCAACTTCAACAAATTGCAAAACACAATCTTTATTATGGTCCATTTAAGCCAATAACATATCAAGCTGAGTTCACTTACCCTCCAAAATTAACATATTTTTTTTCTAATTTTGGAGGCTCTATATAATGTTAGCTAAGGGGAGTTCAGCAATTACACTTATGCAGTACTTGTTACAGTGTTTATTTCATTAAAATTTTGCTACTACGACAGTTTCTTGAGACACTTCATGAGTGCATCTGTTTGTTCAGGCTTACCAACAGTTACACGAACGTACCCTTTCAGCTCTTTCTTGTCATAGTGACGAATCATCACACCCATTTGTGCGAGGTCCTCCTATGTACATAAAAATAATATCTCACAGTTGGAATCAAATTTGCAATAGGTGTTTGGGAAAAGTTGAAACAAAAGGCTCTACATTCTTCAATATCGGTTGAAATTATTGTTAAATAACTTGAGTCTCACAACCTAGTCTCTATATGTTTAGACAAGATTCTGTATGAACACTTCAAGAAAAGAATAACATTATTCGAAGCTAAAGTTTGCTTTTAACTTGTGCATGAGCTAACTTTAGTTTATTGAGACATTTTTATTTTTTTCTTTTTAACTTTCCTAAACGTGGTTATGCAAAAATGGGTCCAAACAGACCCTACAATTAGTTTGTTTAAGATTAAAAAAAGTGATTCTAGTATAAAATAATTTAGTGGTTAGTTTTTTCTTTAAAAAAAGCAGAGAAGTTGATTCATGTTTGTTCACAATCAGAAAAACATTCTTAAAAAAAAAAACTGGTTTTACGAGGAGTTGTTTCAACTAGCTTTTGATCATAATTAGTTCTATGATTCTTCTTATATAATGTAGATTTTTGAGGGTGATTAATTCTTGGTACCATCTGATGTACTGCATCCAGCATAATTCTAAATTGTGCTTTGGATGAACACTTCTCATGATAGAACGAATAAACACAATAAAAAGCATGCCAATTATACTGTGGAAGTAGGGTTTATTTCATCAATCATCAGAAAATCTCAGTTAGCAAAAAGCTTTATTAAAATAACTATTCTTCACAACATATTATCCACTACTATTCTCTTAAAGTGATTATTATCATAAGGAGATCAGAATGGTCATTTTGGGGGACAGAAAAGATGTCAGTTAAATCAAATACCAAACTGAAATGAAGTATCAAAATTTGCACCAAACAATAATTGTACCAACCATTTATAAGAAAAAATAAATAAATAAAGAAAGAAAAAGTTTATATGTACAGAGATAAGGAAAGGAAGATTTACCTTTAGCTTCTTTGCATCCTTTCCAGATGTAACCTCACAAAGAATGAAATTAGAATGGCTTGGAAATGGCCGAAGGAATGGAACTTCCTTCAAAAGGTCATAAAGCCTCCCTCTTTCTTTCAGCAAAGCATTTTTTACATTCTGTATGTTAGGACTGACACATTAGCTTTCATTTGTCTTGAGAATAATAACATGTAATAAAAGATGCAGGGTACTTTAGTATTTTGCATATCTTGTAATTGCACCCAGTATGCTTATAGATGTGATGTGACAGTGCTGGATACAATTGTGTTAAGGACTTTTAAACTCATATAACCAATTAACATAACATACATGTGTTATATGCAAAGGTACAAAAGAAAAACCTCTAGATAGGTAGGATTTTGCAATGCTGCACATGCAGAAATTTCAGCAGCAACAGATACATTATATGGCTGCTTTGCTCTCCAAAGAAACTCAATTATACTCAAAGGAAAAGCTCCGTATCCTACTCGAAGTCCAGCTAAACCTGAGACAATTTGAAAATTATGAATATGAAAGGTTTACATTATTAGGACAAGGACCCCAAGTTAATTAGTAACTAACCATCAGTAACAGGATTTTGCACATATTAATTTGAGAAACATATTGAAAATTAGTATCTAATCCATAAACTGAAAATTTACAAAGAAAATTTCATTTGTAGAGTGGTGTTGTTGGTTATTCAGCTTTGCTCCCAAGAATTGAGGTCTACAAAACATTTACCAACTGAAAGTCATCCAGGTGCATCATAAACATTCTGCTTCCCTTTCCAATCCTATATCCTACTACATAGACTAAATACAACTACTTTGGCTCTTGTTCACTCCAACCAGTGTCATAAAGAGCTTCTATCCAATCTTCTTTGATTTCAGATCTTCAACTGACATGTTTTAAGTAATTTCCAGTTGCGATTTAATCCACTTTCAAGTATTTTTTGAACACTGTTACCAATCGCCAACTACCATCTCATCAATCTGACAAGTTCAAAAATCTATTTTGCCATCTGTGACTTTTTTCAACATCATTTGCCACTGTTCACTAGTCACATTTTTTGGCTACATTTCCAACCATCCCCTGCCAGATCTAGATCGTTCTTATCATGCCCAGGCGGAGCAGAGTTCACGCATAGACAATACCCTGCTGTCAGTATTTTCCATGTGCAGCAGCAAGTGTATACCTTGGTCATGCTTCAGTTGATCTCACCATTGCCAGATTTGTGCAGCCCTCCTGACCCAAATCTGAACATGGTTTGTGAATTTCTGGCTTGTGACCCCTTTCTCATGTTTTTCACCACAGTTTGGTACCTTTTATTCGCTCTCCTTGTTGATCTCATACTCAAATTTTCCCTCTTTGGTTCAAATCATGCAGTGCAAGATTGCAGAGGAATCACCCTAGCCCCATGACTTTCCCAGAAAAATCAGCCTGGCCTCAACATGGCTATCCTAGAAAATCATCCTGGCCATGCAGCTTCCCCGACTAATCGTCTTGATCCCACCATTCTACAATCATAAAATTATATTATTTGATTTTCTCAAATGGTATGCATATAAGAAGCTCAAAGCTCAGAAAGTTGTGGCTAGAGAGGTGTTAGAATATTTAAAATTTCTTAAATTATCCATTGGGAGTAGTTTTCCTATTTCACATAATCTCCTAGGATTGTTGCTTATCTTATTTGTTTATCTCATGACTTGTTTCTCCTAGAAAGTGGAGTGTATATACTATAATTTAGTTATATCTAGAGCTGATGTGGAATCTCCTATATAACTTCTCACACTAAGGATTGGGCATCTCATGCGTGGAACTAAACATTTGTAAGCTGTCTAATAATAGTTCGATAGCAGGTGACACAATAGACCTACAAACCTTGTCAGGATAGAATCTGCTACCATCTAATAAAGTGGTTTTTAAACCTAATTCTACTCATAAAACCGGTTTGCGCCTACTTATATACTATTATTTGACTATATCTCCGATCGATGTAGGATCTCAAACATTTTCCCTAATTAATATTAGGATTATGAATACATCAACACAATATAATACATCTCAGTTAATATCAACTGTGTTTCAATTAACTCTCTTCCTCCCTCTACACCTAAAAACTCCTAATTTTAACAATCATCAAATACCCCCTTATTTGTTGCTACTCCAGCTTGCTTTTCCAAAATATTGGTGTCCAAGCAATTTACTACTATACACTGCTATAAACATGTAGAAATAGTTAGTGCACCTAGGTAATTATTATGTCTAAGTTAGGAGGTTGGGTGTTGGATAACCCTTGCACCTAGTTATAACTTTTGATGATTAATCTTCCTCTTGTATCTCCTTTCATATCTATAAATAGAGCAACATGAGAAGGGTCTCTTAAGCCCTCTAATCATATATTTTTCAGTTTTAATCTTAAGTTGGTATCAGGGCTGGTCAATCCCGCACTAGTTTCTATCATCCTGTCCACCACCATTAGTCACCGTTGTCCATGGTAGTCCATCACTAGTTACCACTGTCTGCGGTTATCCAGCTTGGTTCATCACTATCTGAAGCTACCCACTGCTCTTTTTAACTGACCAAAATTTTCAGCCACTATTCTCTGTTGGTCCGCCGCCGTCTGCCGTCGCAGTTTCGTCCAGCGACCACTGGAACCAGGCTTGTGTCCCTCACGCGCCACCTTCCCGCCACCACCATAGGAATCATCGGCGCTTCCTCTCTCTGTTCAGCCCCTTAGATTCCTGTTTGGGTGAGGTCCCGAAGCCACCCTTGTGGAAATCACCCTGGTTTAGGGTTTCCCTTGCTGTTTTCACATATCCTCACTGTATTTTGTCCCCTTGATCTGAAATGGTCACTGCAAGTGCTATTTCATTCTCTGGAAAAAGCCCATAACGCACAGGTTCCAGGATCAGAACCTGATACCAACTTAAGGTTAAAACTGAAAAATATATGATTAGAGGGCTTAAGAGACCCTTCTCATGTTCCTCTATTTATAGATATGAAAAGGACGTACAAGAGGAAAATTAATCATCAAAAGTTATAACTAGGTGCAGGGGTTATCCAACACTCAACCTCCTAACTTAGACATAATAATTACCTAGGTGCACTAATTATTTCTACATTGCAAATATGTTGACCAAGTCCTTAAGGGGACCTTGAATTGAGTTTATTTGTTCCAAGCTTGGTACATACAATTTGTATGCTCCAGCTTGAGGGGAAGTGTAGAAATAGTTAATGCACCTAGGTAATTAATTATTATGTCTAAGTTTGGGGATTGAGTATTGGATAACACCTGCACCTAGTTATAACTTTTGATGATTAATCTTCCTCTTGTATCTCCTTTTCATATCTATAAATACAGGAACATCAGAAGGGTCTCTTAAGCCCCTAATCATACATTTTTCAGTTTTAATCTTAAGTAAACAAATATTCAACTTAAAATTCAATGGTTGAATATCGGCTACTGGTGTTGCAGGACTACACCAGTCTGGACCCGTGCTGATCCACTACCACACAACGGCTTCACATTGCAGCTTCCATGAAAATTGCAATCACAGTCCCGATGGGTGTCATATTTAACGGAAATTGCTATTATTATTCATTGACCCTGTCCCCCACCATTGCTTCTATAGTAATCTTAGCAAATAAAACTTTCATGTTAACATATTTTTGGTTAAGTCGAATTTAACCTAAATCCACCCGGCTCTAACCCTTTTCATATATAATTCTCCATAACAAAAAGAAATCGCAGAGATTATATTGCATCCGATAAAATAAAGAACAATAAATCTCAAATTTTTCAACTAAAGCATGCATGTCTAAGCATTCAGACAAGAAGCTTGAAAAAAAAATTATTAGTTTTGATCAGATCACACAAGGGAACAGGTTTTACAATAAAAAAGAAACATCACGATAAGGGAACAACATGATATATCAATTCATATTCAAGTTTACTTGTGTATAATAGGGAAAGAAAAAAAGTAGTAAAATACCAGCTCTTTTGCTAAATGTGCGAAGAACAATCAAATTATCATGTTTCTTCACCCAACTCATCCTCGATTCAATTGCTGAAAACTCAATGTATGCTTCATCCAGTATCACCAATATGGGAAGGTCGAGTATTTTTAAGAGAACATCATCATCAATTATGCTGCCATGAAATTGTTAGATTTAGATCCATATACACAATACCATAAGCAAACAAAGGAAACTAAAATTTCAAGCATATTAATGATAACAATCATCTCCTGTCTTAGCTACTATATCCAGATTTCGTATTATTGATGAAAAAGAAATATACTGCCTTCATTGTGGAACAATTTTGATAGGACACTACAATATTGCACACTATTTTGTTTTTGGTCACCCAAAACATAAGTACATTATATCCAGACGTACTAGGGGTGCCCACAGAAAACACTAAGGTGCCTACTACACTATAATAACAGGGAAGCACTGACTGAAGAAAAGCACAGTTGAAAAGAAAAGTGCACAAGGACCTCCAGTAAATTCCAAGAAGAACAAATTAACTGAAAAGGAAAGCACTACCACACAACTATAGGCAACTAATTTTCTAACTATTCACTTTGACGTAAGAAAGGATAATTAACAGTTACCTCCCATCTGGATTATTTGGAGATGTCAAAAATATGCATTTGGGCTTCTCTTGTTTAACAACTTCTGCGATCTGTTCAACATTCAAGCTGAAGTCTGGCTTCCTTGGAACTGCAGTTTAAATAATGCAGATGGTTATGCACATCTGACATGGCATAATAAGAAAAGGTCAAAACACAGTAAGAAAATCATAGACTGCAGGGAAGACAAGGAATAATATAAATAAATAAAAGGGATGAATCAACAATAAAACCAAAGATCATTTTGTTAGACAAGACTAACAAAACAATAATCTAACTATGATCATGACATATTATTATCAGTAATAAGTTAAATCATTTACGTCCATTTGTTTACATTGGTCAAGTACAAAAGGATTCACATCATGATAGGAACAATTTAATCTGGCAAGACTGAAAAGCTAAAGATCTATGATTGATTTCATGAGAAACCCCTTACTGTCTAAGGTTCAATCAGTTTTACAGATATCAGTTTTTCATTTGAATTGTATAAAACGGTGCATTTTAAAAAAAAAATACATTTTGCAGTTGTCTCTTGATAATGTTATTCTTACCTTTGATAACAAGTGCTCCATTTACTGCAGCGTCAAATTCATACATGGTGAAGGTTGGAGGACAGTCCACAATCTTGTCCCCAGGATCAAGCACACAACTGTAGTGTATCATGGTGATTGTCATATCTGTTACCAAAACTAGCATAAATAGAAAAAGAATTTGAGGCTTATCTAAAATAGAAAAGGTATAGGTTCTAACCGCATTATCAAATCAATAAGCTCATCTGCACCACATCCCGCAAGAATATATTCAGCTTCAAGTCCAGAATCTTGGGCAAGGGCTGCACGCAATCTGCGGCTCTCTGGATCAGGATAGACATATGGGAACTTTATGGATCCTAGGGCTTCCATGACCTGTCAAACCTCTGATAGTGTCAACTCAAGTGTAATAAAGGGTGTAAGGTTCAGCAATTAGCTTGCATACATTTGAGCATAGCTTAGAAAGTATTCAAAGCTTAAAAATTGAAAAAGATAATATTACAATCAATAGCCATGGCATTATTAAACATCATATTACCATATAATCATTTTCCACTTTTACACAATAATATGCAAATTTCAGACATTAAAAAATATAATAAAAACTCACCTCTGGAGGGGGACCATAAGGATTTTCATTAGCATCCAACTTGACAATATCCTCAGGCTTCCGTCCAAGACGAGCAGATAAAACCTACAACAGAAAGCCTCCTTTGTAACTAACTAACATAGTGGTGGAACAGTTTTTCCCACCAAAAGACAAGTGCTATGGCCAGGGATCCATAGCAAATGTTATAAAAATTAGTGCCAAATGCCAAACTACCCGTATCTTAACGACAAGCAGATAGACAAAATTAAAGTTAAAAAGCTTGCAATTTGAGTGCAAAGCGTTTGCAAGCAAGCAAGCAAGCAACCCCTCTCACAGAATAGAAATACTATAATGGACCAAGAATCAACAATGCCACAAGGTACAAGAAGAAACAAACATTTATCTTCAATTTTAATGTAACAACTACACAAGTACGTTACCGGAGCTAAACAAACAGTAAATATGAAACAAATGACAAGACCAAAATCTTGACAAGAAAATTCAAACATTGCCCAGAAAAATAAGGAAAACTAAACATTGTTGGAATAGTCACGAAGAACCAACAAAATCAAAAGGAGTTGGCTTTTGAAGACACAAACCTCAAAGGGCAAAATGGGCTGATAAGGAGACAACTTCCTCAGATGCTCTCTGATGAAGGAGTCACCTGTCACCTGCAGAGGACCATTGTTGACTTGCTCCACAGGAATGGTAGAAGCCATTGCCACAAACTTCCTCTGATTCCCCTCAAATGAACAAATGGGTTTTGAAGATAACCCCACTTGCTGCTTCAGATTGGTGTTGGACTTTACCCAGCACAAAGCAGCTGAGTTGTAGAAATCAATCACACCCATTAAAACCTACACACAAATAAGTAAATAGATATAATCAATAAATGAAAAGGATTCAAAATGACCCAATTAGAATAGCATATGAGAAAGAAGGAAGAAAAGAGAGCATGGCATGATTGTACCAAAAGCATAAAGGGAAAAAAAATGAGAGATACGAGGTTAGGGACATACCCTGCACAACAGGCAAATGGGGAACTTGGCAGAGGTTTCTGTAGACACCAACAACAATTTAGAATGGAAAATGAAATTTGCTCTGAAGAAGACAAATAAATCATGAAGGCGTAAAGGTAAACCCTACAGATCCACATAATGCAGAAAGAAAGACAAAACAAAAATAAATAAATAAAAAATACAAAAAACACTTTGTTTTATGTATTGTTTACTGACAAGGGGGGTATGTAACAATTTTTATCCACGTTATAATACAATAACATATTTATCATTAAACCTTATATTTTAACAACATATTCATCGTTTACAATAATTATTTGGTTTTGTAATTTATTAAATATTCAAAAATTATATTTTTTTTAATTGAGTATCTGTAATTTATTATTTTCTGTTTGTTATTTATTATGTTTGTTATTTATTATATGTTATTTTATAAATTGATAAATTTTTATTAATATCATTTATAATATCTTGGTCGAAAAAATTTTCTAACACCTTTTCGAGAAAGATAAAGGAGTTTTTAGAAAGGTTAGAAGTCTTCAACAACAACAACGTAGATGTGAGTCAATTATGAGTGAAATCATATCTAAACAATGTGATTTTTTTTAACATCTAAAACTTCTAAAAGACGGTCATATTTTTTATTTTGCACGCACGAAAAACCTTGGGAAGGAATTGAATATGAGTTTCATGCGTAGCAAGTGTGAGTTTTAGATGATAAAGACGGATTTGAACCGGATCCCATAAGCGAAATCACTTGAAGTTTTAGCATGGTTCCAATGGTGGAAGGAAGAAGTTTGATGAGAGTAAGGTGTGTCAAAGAGGAACATTTGCGGTAGCTAATGTAGGGTTGTTGTGAATGCAGTTGTAGTTCAATTAGAAAAAATTATAAAATTTTACGATTGTAAAATATAAGATCATAAGATTATGAAATTCGGTTAACATACATATCGTCTAGTTGTCAGGAAAAATAAACGGTAAAGACAATTGAAAAATATAATTCTTGAGTAGATTATGAAAAATTAATAGAAACTTAATTAAAAATTCTTAAATTTATTAGGACTTAAAAACTTAATTAAACCTATAATATGAAAACATTTCCAATTTCCCATCATCACTATTCATTATGTAGTGTTTTTCTATTATGTGCCATGCATGCCCCTCCATAATACTCTTTCTTTTTTCTTTTTCAACTTCTTTCTTTTATATCTCTTCTCTCCCTTCTTTTTTAAAAAAATCTTCCATATATCATCTCTTTCAAAATTTGATCAGCTTGTGATAGTGGGAGGTTATAGGGATCATTTTTACCCTATTAGATTTTCAAACAAAAGTAAGCTCTTATCTACTTTAAAGATGATTTGTTCTTTCTTTTTTCTTATGTTTTTGTTATCAATCTCAATCAATCGAAAAAAATGATTCACTTAACTTATTTTATTATATACTAAAAATTTGTTATATTTTCGTACATTGTAGATAAATGACACTATTTATAAATTTTGTAGAAACTTAAGTTAGATTATTTGGATGCGGAAGTGGTGTGTGGTCATAACATTTTTGAGTTTTTGTGTATAATTGTGTGTTGTTTTGTATGAGAGGAGAGTTGTATAGTTGAATGAATTAAACTTATCGTAAGTTGTTTTTTTTTTTGTTAGATTACTATTTTTAAGGCAAAGTAACTTAAGCTGTGATATTTGAAACAAAATTTTTTGGTACACCTAATAGTCACACATCATTTAGGAGTCAAGATCAATTACAGTTTAAATACTCATTCCTCCCTCAACCCTCGGAGTTTCAGGCTCCAAAATGGACAATAACTCAAATGCGGTAATTGACCCTAATGATGTCACTTGACAAACTTGGGATCGGAACATTGGCAATGTTTGTGGGAATGCAAACTTCCCTAGCCCTCAATTGGGGGGCTTGTCACATATCCAATAGTTCCGCATCACTTAGGAGTCAAGGCCAATGATAGTTTAAATACCCCCCCCTCCCCCTTTAAAGTGCCTTTTAAGGACAAAACTGTGACGAAGTTTTAAGTTCCAAAGCAGACAATACCTCAAATGCGATGATTAACCCTAATGATGTCACTTGACGAACTTGAGATCGAAACAAAAATATTATATTGATAATTGAATTTGATGATAATTTGAATACACACACACACACACACACACACATATATATATATATATATATAATTATATAGTTAGGGCTGATTTTTCGTATATTTTTTTTCTCAAGCATAAGATTTTTACTTAAGTAAAAATATAACATGGATTGAAACATGACTCTTGGTCTCATTTTTGCTCAAACCAAAGATTTTTCACTCAAGCAGAACTAGAGTTCAAAAGGATTTTGCCTTCATCATATATTCACTTGTGTGAAAATAACATTGTAACTCAATCCTTGCATATGCCCAATTTCATTCAAGTGAGCACATTTTCTCTCAAGCTAAAAAAAAATTGATCTCTTTAATTGATTAAACATGTATGTTTTTCTAAATGCAAAATGAATATTATTTTTTATATTTTATTGATTTGTGGTTTTATTTGAATAAGTTATATTTTATTACAATGCTTGTCTATATTTATTGAACTTTGATGAATTTGGGGTTATATATATTGGGGGATGATGTGTGAAATATTGCTTGAGTAGTTCATTAAGTATTGACATTGTAACATATACCTCTTTGCTTTATTGATAATCTAAGTCACATAGATTAAGATATCAAGTGGTGAGAAGCAAATGAGGAAGAGTTCTTATACATTGTGATATGTGTAGATGTGCAAACTTGAGTTGTGATGAAGTTACCATAATTCACGATTCTCGGGTCCTTTGTCAATTCAAGTGGCAGGACTTACTTGATATTGTTAGGAACAAGGCAATAAAGGAAAGAATAAGGAGAGAAAAATAAACGACACAAGAATTTAACATGGTTCGACGTACAATGTGTTGCCCACAATTACACTCAGAAGTATTTTTTATTTCTAGTGTATCTCAAGCTTTACATAGGGTCTCTTATATAGTAAAATAGAGAATCACATCTCACAATTCTAAGCGATGTGGGACTAAATCAAGCACCATAATACTAACAATTCTCCCACTTGGGGTTTGATTTACATTACCACCTAGTGTAGCGCCTTCATCATCAATTTTCTCAAAGGTCAGTTGAGGCAGTGCAAAGCCTCAATTTAGTTCTTGTTACAGTCTTGGTCAACATATCAACTAGATTCTCTGCACCTGGAATCTTCAACAAAAACAAGTCTCCATCATTTATTAAGTTTCTGATAAAATGATACTTCAATTCAATATGCTTGCATCTAGAATGAAGAATTGAATTTTTAGCAAGACAAATGACACTTTGACTGTCACTGAACAACGGAGAGTCATCTTGTTGTTTTCCTAATTCTTTTAGAAGGTTCTTCAACCATATCATTTCCTTCGTTGCTTTTGAGATAACTACATACTTAGCTTTAGTGGTTGAAAGGGAGATTCTTCCTTGAAGTTTGGACTTCCAACTGATAGTTGTACCACCCAACGTAAAAATGTAATTTGTTGTGCTTTTTCTACCATCCAAATCACCTCCCAAATATGCATTAGAAAACCCCTATAAAGTGAGATTACTTCTTCTAAAAGACAAATGCATCTTTGAACTGCCCTTCAAATATCTCAATATCCACATCACGCCTTCCCAATGCTCCTTTCTGGGATTTGATAGAAACCTACTCACAACTTCCACTACATGTGCTATATTAGGTCTGGTGCAAACCATAGCATACATCAAGCTCCCTACTGCAGATGCATATGGCACTTTAGACATGTGACTTTCTTCTTCATCTGTCTGAGAATATTATCTTTTTGAGAACTTTAAGTGAGTTCCAAAAGATGTATTCTTGGTTTTAGCATTTCCAACATAAACATGCTAAGAAATTTTTCTATATATTTTTCCTGAGATAAGTTCAAAATACCTTTAGATCTATCCCTAGAGATTCTCATACTAAGAATTTTTTTGGCCAGACCAAGATCCTTCATTTCAAAATTTTCTGACAATTGTTTCTTCAACTTGTCAATTTCTGACATATTAGCACCAACAATCAACATGTCATCGACATACAAGGCAAGAATGATATAGTTGTCAACATATTTCTTCACGTTACAATAATGATCTTCTTCACATTTGTGAAATCCTGAGTTTCTCATAAACTCATTAAACTTTTTGTACCATTGTCTCGGTGTTTGTTTCAATCCATACAAACTTTTATGAAACTTGCATACAATATTCTCTTTGCCTTGTACTTCAAAACTTTTTAGTTGTGCCATAAAGATTTCTTCCTTAAGATCTCCATGTAGGAATGCAGTTTTCACATCTAATTGCTCTAGATAAAGATTTTCGACAACTACTATACTCAAGATAACTCTGATGGTAGTCATCTTGACAACAAGAGAGAAAATTTCTGTGAAGTCAATTCCCTGTCTCCATTGGAACCCTTTCACTATGAGTCTAGCCTTATATCGTTTGCTACCATCCGGTTCTTCTTTTAACCGATAGACCCACCTGTTTTGCAAAACCTTCTTTCCTTCTAGAAGCTTAGTTAAAGACAATGTCTTATTCTTCTGAAGAGACTTTATCTCATCTCCCATTGCTAGCTCCCACTTAATAGATTCATCTCCCTGCATAGCCTCAGCAAAATGCTCTAGCTCACTAGCATTAGTCAACAACAAGTAATGCAATGAAAGAGATACCTTTGTGGTGCTATAATTGTTCTGTTAGACCTTCTAGTTGGTAATTCAGGAGTTACTGACTCTACTATTTGTTCAGGTTTTGACCTAGACATTGACTCAGGATCTGACTCAAGCCCTACTTCTGTATTCTGCCTTTTGTTGACTACATCACTTTCTGAAATTTCTTCTAATGATACTTGCTCTGGCTGTTTATTTGCATTTGCAAATTCTGCAGTCACGTCTTTATAAAACATGTTTTCATTAAAAGTAACATTTCTACTTCTGATAATTTTCTTATTTTGGTAATCTCAAAACTTATAGCCATACATGTCAGATCTATAACCAATGAAATAACATGCTTTGCCTTAGAGTCTAGTTTATCTCCACTTAAACCTAACAATTGGTATCAAGAGCAATGACATTGGAAGAAGGGAAGGTGAGGATTGAGAAGTTTGATGGTAGTGACTTCGGATTTTGGAAGATGTAGATAGAGGACTACTTGTATCAGAAAAAGTTGTATCTACCCTTAACAGGGCAGAAGCCAACCGACATGGAGTAGCCATAATGGGATTTGTTAGATCGGTAGACACTCAGTGTGATCCGGTTGACATTAGCCAAGAATGTTGCATTCAACATCATGAACAAGAACACAACCATAGATTTGATGAAGGCGTTGTCAAATATGTATGAGAAGCCACCTACAGCCAATAAAGTGTATTTGATTCGCAGGCTAGTCAACCTAAAAATGGGTTTATGGGTCTTCATCCTTATATGGTGCTCCACTTTCTAATTTCTACCCAATGTGTGGAGAACTCACCCTTGAGGGGGAGATTGTTAGGAATCCAAGTGTGAGTCTAAGACCCATATTGGGTAGAAATGAGAAGTGGAGCACCATATAAGGACGAAGACCCATAAACCCATTGCATTAAGGTTTTGGGTTGAGAGTGGTGTCAATGCCTTATGTGGTTGGGCTCAGGTCTCATTGGTGTTGTATCTCCTCAGTGAAACCCCCTCTATAAATCTAATAGATATGGTCTTCTAAAAGATGTTAGTTAATATTTCACTTGTTGAATGTCTTTCAACATATAGATCCATATATATGGTTCTTCTATGTTGTATTTAATTGAAATTGAATTATTTATGAATTGTTGATAAAGTTGTTTCTTTATATCATTATTTTATATTATAAATTTATTTTCAATAACTTACCATTGCAATTATTGTTGTGTTATGACCCATACTATATGTACACAAGTATATATCAATACAAATGTAGAAAAAATATTTGTAAGCGAGAATATATATATATATATATATATATATATATATATATATATATATATATATATATATATATATATATATGGACTTAAAGGTTTGGTAGACTTAAAACAAATTTACGATCTTTTATTTAATTTTTTTTTAGTTTTTTTTTTCATGCAAGATTATTTATCAAATTTCCAAAATTAATTTTGTGTAACATTTCTTTTTAATAGATGATAAGATTAATCTATTTTATTTTTTTATATATTTTTAATCGTTATCATGAGTTTGAGTATCATACTTATCTTCATCATTAACTAACTACTTCTCTTTCTCTTGTTGCTTTCACTTATATATATATTGTTATTATCTTGTTCATTTAAAGAGCACTCACTTGTGTTTCTAATTTATTTTTCTTATCTACTTTTACAATTTATTCATAACTTCTTCTTGTGATGCAATTAAAGCATAAACTTTTATGTTATTCTGGATTTTTTAATAGCCTTATTTTAATTTTTTATTTGTCATATCTATATATTTTTATATGAAAAAAAATTATAACATATAAAACACCACTAAAAATAAATATATAAAAAAATGAGTTAAACAATAAAATATGGTTCTAGTTGTTAAGAAAGTAAACTTAAACTTATAGTATCTTGAAGTCTAAAGTTTCTTTCTCTTTCTCAAGTATCAATTTTTTCATAAACCTGCATAATTTATTTTGAGATTAAGTATTAATAAAAAACAATTAAAAAGATATAATAATTTTCAGCTAGAATCTGAAACCCTAATCTCTAAACAAAACTAGTCAAAATAAACATATTTCTAATTTTAATACAAATTCAATAAATATAATAAAAACAAAATCAACAAAAATGAAAAAAAAAACATACTAACCAGAAATGAGAATAAAAATATTGGTACATACAAGTAGTACGAGACTCAAGAAATGAAATCTATAAAAATCCCTCAAAAGAACAATTCTAGAATAAAAGAAAGAAAGGAAAGACAAAGAGTGAAATCAATAGAGGAGAAATCACATAGAGATAAAAGAAGAAAATAAAATTAAAATTGAAGTCACAGATAAATAAAAGAAGAAAATATAATCAAAATTGAAGTCACATATAGATAAAAAAAAGAAATATATAAAATAAGGTAATATATAAAATAAAATTATATTTATTAAAAATAAAATGAAATATATCAGAAAAGATGAGAGAATAACGGTTGATAAATAGAGAAAAAGAGAAGAAGCAGAGATATACGATTTTATAGAAAGCTTGTAAAAATGACGGTCAATTTTCAAAAATTTAATAAATAATTATATTTTAAAGAGTAAAATTGGAATTTTGAAATATGGACACAAAAGAGGGAATCCTCTTTATATATTGTTATATATATAGGAATGACAAATATACTCGCGTCCGTAGATATCCGCGGATAAAATCCGTGATGGGTAGTTAGTACTGTACAAAACCTTAATGAATTTGTCATATACTTAATAATTAAATTTTGGGTTAATTATGATTTTAATTCCTTAACATTGACGCGAAACTGGAATTGGTCCATGTTCAAAACTTTGATACATTTTGGTTTTCAAACTTTAAAAATAAATGGATATAATCATTTTAACTTAATTACATTAAATTTTTTTGACGTGTTAAACACGTTTCATGTTAGCATTTGAGTTGTTTGACGCAAAATTGTAATTTGTCCATGTCCAAAACTTTGATACATTTTGGTCCTAAACTTTAAAAATAAATGGATTCAGTCCTTTTAACCAAATTACATTCATTTTTTTTTGTCAAACACGTTTTTTCAGCTAACATTGAAACAAGAATGTGTCAAACTGTAAAAAACTCAAAAGCTAGCAGAACATGAAATGTGTTTCACATGTCAAAATTGTTTTAACTTAATTGGATTAAAATGACTATATTCATTTATTTTTAAAGTTTGGAAATAAAAAAATATTAAAGTTTTTTTATAAGGAGGAATTCTAATTTGTCAAGTTTAGGGGCTAAAAACACATTTAAATCCTAAATATTTATGGGTATTATATACAAACTTGGAAATTGTAAAAAATAAGGATACAAAGGTAAAAAATATTCAATTATCATTATTAATTGTTATAGATGAAAAAGAACACTACAATTTATATTGAAGTTATTAAGAATTATATAAAAAATAATCATATAAAATATATTTATTAATTTTATAATTTTATAATTATATAAAAGGAATGTTTGTAATTTTTAGTCAACATAAAAAATAAAATTACTATAAAATGTGTAAAAATAGTTATAAAACATTTTAATTTTTATTAACTATTATAATTATTCCGTAAAAACTATTTCAATCTTTCATCACGACTATTCATTATGAGTATTATTTTTATCATGAAAAGTATAAAATTTCTTTAAGAAAGAAAAGGATAAAGAAGATAAAAGAGATAAAAATATGTACACCTGAAACTAAATCACTGTAGTTACAAAATTCAATTCTAGTATTAATGTTGTAAACAAATAAGAAAACAGGTGTGAATTCAAAATATCAATAATGAAAACCAAAATTGTTATTTGACATTGAAGAAAACATTATTTGACTATCTTTTATTTATATATATATATATATATATATATATATATATATATATATATATATCATCTAATATAAATATATAGTAGGGATAGTAATCACTTTTGGTATGTTATGTATCTAGTCTACAACAAGTGAATTGGGTTAGTTTGTCTCACAGAAGAATTGCAAGATAATTTTGTTGATCCGTCTCCCATAATGATTGACCTAAGAATCTTTGAGCCAACCTACACAACAAAATCACAAAAAGAACTTGATATAAGTGTTGTAACAATTGTTTTTTTTTTTCTTTTAATGTTTTACATCTTTATTGTGTTATATGAGTCTATCATTGATAATAAACTAAATAAACATACAATTAAGATCCACATCAAATAAACATGTTAAAATTAAACCTTTCAAGATCAAAGAAATATAAAAATAAATTGTTATTTGAACTAAAAAAAGAAAACAATGTAATAAATAAATAAAGATTAGGAATTCAAAACTAGAATGAATGAATGATAAAATAAAATAATTCTCTAATTTAAAGATTAAAACATAACTTTTTTTTTTTGCCGTTTATGCAAATTAGTTCTCCTCATCAATAAGTCAACAAAATGTTGAACCCGTCCCTTACTTTTTCTTATAAATTAATAACAAGCTTTATAACTCCTCCCATATCGTTATATTAATGTGTAAAGAGATAAAAAATAAAAGAAAAAGTTATATGGAGTTGATTCATTCGTGACTTTCTAATTCTCGGTGTCTTAATCATGCGAGTTAATGTCTTTAATGATTGTACACAAAAATGTTTAAATTATATTATATTTTTGGATGAATTTATTATCATTTAACACACTTGTCTTTATTATTGTTTTCTCTTTTTGGTTCATTGTTTTGAGTGTACTTTCGAGTCTAAAAGCATTGAAGAGACTATTATATATTTAATAATATAAAGATAAGTGTAATTTACAATCACAAAAAAGAAAAAAAAAGTATACTAAAAAATATTGTTTTATACGGCTAATGTTATGCAACATTTACTAAATCAAGCGACCATTTCAACTCCTATCTATTAGTGTTGTGATAACATTTATTATTAAATAAATGTTGTGATAACCTTTATGATAACATTTGCCTAGTTTCATCGGAAAAAATAGTCAATTTCTGTCCTCAACTTCTTTTCAAAAAATTTATCAATATTTTTACTTTCTATGACATGAATTGTGTGTCATGAACAACACAAATCAAGCCAGAATAAAAAAAGTACAAGAAAATAAACATCACAAATCATGCAACAAGCAGACTACAATATCAGAAAAGACTAAGTAACAGCCCTAAATAATGCTGAAAATCATTCTGAATTATGTATAATAAAAGAGCAAGAATTTATTTGAAGATGCTTACTTAAATTGAATGACAAGTTTTAAGATAAAACCTTACATTAACGATCATAGTTTAATTATTGGAACTTGTTTAACATGAATCACTTTTTTTCTCTCACTGTATTTCATTAGACTGTGAAATTCACACACATAAATAAACTGTTTGAAATTGCTTATTTTCTGTACAGAACTGCAATTAGAACAGAAAGAAGCTTTTTGTTTCAGTTTCATATTACATGAACAGAAAAGTTTAAAAGCGTTTCTTATAATTATTATTATATATTATGGATGTACTATTGGATACTACTGACTCAACTTTGACAGAAACAAAATAAGAGCTATTTTTTTCTGATGCATTCACTAACATTGGCTCAAAATATTCATCAGTCTCAAGAATTTGATCTGTTTCTCTTGGTGAGTCTCCTTCTCTAATTCATTCATAATATTATGAATACCAAGTTACTGTTAAAAAAACATTATTTGGTTGAAAAAAAAACTGCTATTTCCTAAACCTAAACATGGCTACTCACCTAAAGTTAACATTTATTTCTCATTTTACTGCAAAATACCAGAGATTTTCATGTTTCAGGTCCTACATCTAGGCTATTACTTATTACCATCATTCCTTTGTCAAAATCTTCAAGCTATATTAACAGAAAAACAACACAATGATTGTAAAAAATGTCTATAATTTATATTCACAATTTACATGTACATCAACATGAAAAGTTATGACAGACTGTAATGAACTGAATAAAAAAACAAGAAAATTTATCAGTTATATGACAGACTGTGATGAGTAGAAACAAGAAGATTTATCAGATATTCCTAATTAGTCAATCACATGACACCAACAGAACCCTAATTGCCTTGTCTCACTGCTTTTCTTGATCTACCTTGAGAATTATGAATGGAGAAAAGTTTCTTGAAGATCTTCACAATCACCACCATGGCTGGTTTGTTCTTGGTTGGATGAAGCAGAGAATTATGAGTGGTTTTTGCAAGAGTTAATTCATGAGCATTTCTAAACTCAACAACTTCCCTTGAAGAAGAGGTAGCAGAGCCTGTTGTTGTTGTAGAGTACAATTCCTCATTGAAATCCTCCCACAACAAGTCCATTTTCTCTTCTTCTTCTTCCTCTTCCTCTTCAAATCCATTCTTTTTCCTTCTATTCTCCACACAAGAAAAGCTCTTTCTGTGAACCTCAGCCACTAGTTTTGCTGCTCCAAAGCAATCATTTTCTCCTCTTCTGTTTCCTTGGTAGGGGTTTGGAGAAGCTGCTGGTGACAGATTCCACAGAGGAGGTGAATCAATGGTGTGTGAACAAGTATCAGTGATTCTGGGGAAACTGAATTCCTCTGTATCCATGGTTTGGTTAATAATCAGCACTTTGTATACAATATTAGAGAGTGGTGCGGAAAAAGGTGTGATTTTGGGTAGGTTTTCGAGGTGGGCCTCTGAGTTGTTTAGAAGAGGCTTTTAGTTCAACTGCTAAAAAATCATGCACTTTCTTATTCTCAACAACTCACAAATCATTAAAGACGTCATTGTAATATAAAATTCATTGTTTATTTGGATAATATTCTAAACAATCATATGGGAATAGAAGAAATCAAGTTATTTCCATAAACCAAGTATTTGATATAGTAAATTAGGAGAAACATATATAAGAAAAAGCCAATTTATTTTGGACAATAATAATATTTTTGACAACTTTCTCTTAAAATCTGAGATAATATCTTTTAAGTGATTTTAGAATATAGAAAGATGAAAAAAATGAAAAAGTAGGAAATCACTTAGAAGATACTATATAAGATTGTCAGAGAAAATTGTACAAATTTAATTGTTAAAAAGTCATTTTCCATTTATTTTACATGAAAATTTTCATTTGAAGGTAATATTCAGAACTAAATTTTATTGAAAAATAGATTTTAAGTCTAATTTAACTCTACAAAACCAATTTATAAAATAAGATTGAGTTATTTATATACAATGAAATCTTCTTATTTTTAGTCGATGTAAAATTTTCTATACGAAATTTGAACACCAACACACTAACTTACACTTAGGTAGGGCAAGACAAAGGGTGCCTAAAACACAATGACACATATTGAAGGGCTAAGTTTATTATGAAAAGAACATGTAAGAAAGGAGGGTAAAGGGAGAGTGAGAAAATGAGAAAAGGAGAAAATAATTTTTCCATAACTATGTAAGAGGGTACACCATGCATAATTGTCCTTCCTTAATGATTAAAGGTTGATGAAATGAATGTGAGAATGGGTGTTAAGATGTGATGTAATTTGTAGAATGTACATAATTAGAAGGCTAGACCTTAAGGGTAGCGAAGGGATGTTTATTATCGCCGGATTGATAGGAAGAAGTAGATTGTATGGTAGTTATTTTCCAAATTGGTGTTGACCATTTATGCCGTGAAAGGGACATTGAACCACTAGGAATCTAAGACGACAACAACTTCTTCAATCTTTATAGGTTGTGTGTTGTGTTACATTCCATGTCTCTTTTTGTGTCCCCACAGGACCAGTTGTCACCACATTGCAAAGCTATATTGGTGTGCATTAAAACAAACAAATGGTTAAAATCAGGCAAGTTACTATAAGATTTTTGACTGCTCTTCCAAAGGGGTAGCGGGAGACATATCAATGCTACCTGTGGCGGATCTTGATCAAAATTTATGGGAGAGCCAAAATAATATATTTAAAATTTATATATTTAATATTATTATCACTCATTCAATAAAAATGAATAATACTTTAATATAATTATAACTATAAAACAAATTATACTATTTAATAGATTGTCCATCGTATGTATGCGATGAATAACCATATTGTCATGTTTTAATCTTCACTCATTTTTTATCAATTTTAAAAAATGAATTTATTTTTTTGTTTTTCATTAATATACTTATTTAAAAAAAAAGTTTAAGACTAAAAATAATTTATCATAATATAACCAATAATTGAGAGACATAATTACTATAAAATTATGATAAACAAGTCACAATTAAAAATTGTCTA
>Ga0214545_1002652_pt1 | contig 34449 bp, 21 predicted proteins | sample CNSS4metaG_FD_160064 | JGI IMG/M metagenome (GOLD analysis project Ga0214545, IMG submission 160064) | Root nodule microbial communities from cowpea collected in UCLA plant growth center, Los Angeles, California, USA - CNSS4 | ecosystem: Host-associated > Plants > Roots > Nodule | place: USA...
TTAATTATTATACATATTTATATATATATATATATATATTTATTATTATTATTATTAATTATCATATATATATATATATATATTAATAATAATAATAATAATTATATATATATATATATATATTAATTATGATTAATAATTGAGAACCATGCACGCTGTCCATGAACTATTATGATACCTATTATTTATTTGGACAACAAGGGAGGTCATATACATATATGCATATACAGAAGTTGAAGAGATATAATAGTAAATGTATCATTCATCTTTTCAGATCAATGGTTGCTTATCTGTTCAAATCATCTGAAGATAACACAACAATATTTTAATACAAACATATTATTAACCAGGGAAACATATTATCATTTAGCAGCTGGGGGACTCACATGTGCATGTGTTTTCATTTTTTTTCTCTCTATTGTTTAGCTTCAATTTGATACTCATTTTTCACCAACCCCAAGTTACAGTAAATTAGAACTATTCCTAACAATAAACCTCTGATATTATTATTATTATACCAACAATAGCCTCGAAAGAAGCAACACTGTGTCATGTAGCATACAATTACATTCAGCCATCTGTTCTTATTATTTTATTTTAATAGTCCTTAGCCATTAAATATTTTATATATGAAACAAAATTGCAAACCACATAATCTCTGCTGTTTTTTTTTTTTCCTTCTAGATAATCATTAATAGCTTGGAAGAAAACAATTTCGATTTAGTTTTTTTATTTCATTATACATATTATTAATTAGTTGCATATATAATGTTACAAGTTATTTTCATGGATTTTTTTTAAATATGATTAAATTAACAAGGACTTAAAATAAACTGTGTTCATCATAACATCCTCATTATCCTGAATAACAAATTTTAATTCATTAAGATTTGAATGTATATTTAATGAAATTAATTCAAAATAAAATCAGTGCTTTTGTTGAGAGTTTCACTCTTATCATTGAAATTTCACTCAAATGACCTATATGATTATCTAACTTTAGGTTAAAATGAAGCTACATTGTATTATAAACATATATGCAGTTCATCATTTCCTTTGTTTGGTGTCTATGTTGTTTTTAACAGTAATTTTGTCTTTAAAAATATTTTACCTTGGCTCAAAGATTGAATACCAATGGATGAACACTTTGGAGCAGAAACAAAACTGTACACTTTTGAACAATAGTTATTTATTTCTTTTGTCCCTAGTCACATTTAACCCCATCCAAACATTGGTTACAACCATGTGGAGTTACTGCTCATCTGTGATACTGGTTTTCCTCTCCGCTCTTTCATATATATTTTGCCACCCTACTATTATAAATATGCACTACAGCACTAACAATCCGCCACGAATGCCATTTATCTTCTACCGCCAATCCCATTTCAGTTGGCACCTCTTGTGATATCTCAACTCTTAAATCCTTTATCTAAACCATAGTAATACACGTAAGCTTACCCGTGTTACCTTTTCATTCTGTCTCTGCACATGTCCATGTTTTCTATTCAATTTGTTTCTTTGCTATCTCTTATTCTTTCGGATCTAACTTTTCTTGAACGTTGAAACCTTAAGTTTTTTTGTATTCCATCTTTCAAATGCGTTTGGGAAGGACTTTTGTTTGCACATAATTACCTACTAGCTGATTAGTAATTAATTTTAGGCATATTCATCTGCAGAAGGTGTTTAGACAATTTTCCTGGCAAAACATGAATTCCTCGGCTTTACCTTTGTTTTCTCCTGAGCTCGCATGTCCTGCGAGTGAATGCATGCGATACACGAATGTCAACTTTCTTCTATCCAGACCATCGTTAAGGGTTTCTTGCTTGGTTAAGAAAGGTGGTGATGTGGGGGCATCCAATGGCGATGGAAAGAACAGCAACGCTTCGGTTTCTTTGCAATCGATGCATAGCCACAAAGACGAGTCGTTTGAAAGAAAGAGAAGGATGCATGTGCCTCTACAAAAGACAGATTTTGTGAGGACATTGTTGATCGACAACTATGATAGTTACACTTACAATGTATACCAGGAACTATCTGTTATTAATGGTGGTAAGTTCTCTGTTTCTCACTTTAATGTGGCTCATGCGTGTAGAAGACACTTAGCAAAATGTTGTTTTCCTATTCTAATAATAAAAATTTAACAGTGAATAGCCTTTTTCTTAAAAGGAACTCTTTAAAAGAAATTGTAGTCATAAATGAACTTTTACGATGTTGACCTGTACTGTACTGCACATAGTCTGCAGTTTACAAAAAATAGTGTTAATAGAATTGTTGTAGATGAAAATAGTAAAATACAGTTGATAAATACATGTTTGCATGCGTGTCACTATTTTTGTAGAAGAAATAATTATTAAATATCTTCCTGAACATTCCATACTCTTGTACAATATACTCTATTTTGGAGAGTTTAAGAAACTTCATAAGGAGTTTATGTCCTTTTTAACAGCTGGTTTGGTTTATCATTTTTGGCAGTCCCGCCTGTGGTGATCCGAAATGATGAGTGGACGTGGGAAGAACTTTGCCATCACTTGTATGAAGAAAATGCTTTTGATAACATTGTAATATCACCTGGACCTGGTTCTCCGGCATGCCCAGAAGATATAGGTGAGAATCATGGATGACCTAGTTGCTTCTATTACGGATTTCAATATCTGTGTTAAAAGGTTCCATATAAGTTATAAATATGGCTAAAATACTATTATTAGTAAGAACATGATGGTTTTTCACCCCATTAGCTTCTTTTGGGATTGAGTTAAGCTCACTTCATTCTAATACGGTATTCGAACGGACCAGATTCCAGATCTTGTTGTTGGGTCACCCATAGATGTGCAACCGTATTCTCTTTAAAAGGACACCTAATTTAGTTTACAGAATTTAATAGTATTATTTAATTTGATACCTTAAGTGTGGAAGATTTTTATTTCCTTAAGTGTGGAAGGTTTTTATACTTTAGTAATTTTGGAAATGATTCCGTTTCGGGTTCAGGCATTTGTCTTCAGGTGTTGCAAAAATGCTGGGATGTTCCTGTTCTTGGTGTTTGCCTAGGACACCAGGTATTTACTTTTCTTTTCAGCAACATTGTTGCCTCGTTTCTCTCCCTACTCCTATGTTTAGTTTTACTCGCTTTCTGCACAGACCTTACAGACCATACTTTCTTCATTTCTAGAACATCGCGTAACTTTTAAGGTTTCAACTTGTACTGCTAATAGCATGCCCGAGTTTCAATGCATAGTTCACTTTATTTCTTGAATTTCGATCTTGCCGTACAACAATCTTACCCCTTCATTTTTTATTGTTTGGCCTTCCTTCCTAGACTGTAATCATACTAGGATATTGATATATGATGTTCTGTTAAGATGGTATCTTCAGCAGTATGTATACAGTGTACTAGCTGCATTATGCTTGATGATGATGGTCAATGGTTTGGTAATATGGTGGACCAACTCTTGTTCATAAAGGCCTTATATTGATTATCATTATTCATAATCGGTCTCATAATTTGTGTTGTCATGTCTTGACTGCTGTCAAGCATTGGACTTAAACCTGTTGTAATTCATCCTTTTGGTTCATAATATTTGTCATAATTCTGTCTTTAATAACTGTTGTTTACATTATATATTCTTATTTAACTGGTTAATCTATGATGTGATAGGCATTAGGTTATGTGCATGGAGCTCAAGTAGTCCATGCATCCGAACCAATCCACGGTCGTTTGAGGTACGGTTAAACATTTCAAAACCATATCTGTTGTTTTTTCCAGTACTTATTATGAAATTGCAACATTCATAAAAATAAATATACCTAAAAAGAATCATTTAAAGTTATCATATACATCCTTCCCTTTTCTTTTAACTAACTCTTTGCACTTTGCAGTGAAGTTGAGCACAATGGCTGCCAGCTTTTTCGTGATATACCTTCTGGTAGAAATTATGGTTTCAAGGTTTGTTCACCACTACACATTCTGTTGCTATGAATTTTTATTTATGTGTTTGGCCATTTGCCTAAATCCCCTGTGTTCAATTCAATTTAATTAAAAACTGGAGTCATTCCTAGCAATTCTAAAACATATTCCAAACTAAAAGCCCTTTATTTGATTTGTAATGCATTTCCATAATTGGAATTTTGAAACTAAGGGCTTTGTAAGTGAATAATTTGTTGATATTATCTGAAAATATTGATGCAGTGACGTGATCTTTCATCTAAAGTTACAAAATGTTAGATAATCTCTCGCAAATGTTTGTTTATCCCCTTTTTCCTGTTAAATTTCTTGTTTTTTTGTCAAATTTTTAAATGTATCTGATCTACCATCATACTCATAATTGTTGTTGGTCGCATATTTCAGGTGGTTCGATATCATTCACTGGTTATAGATTCTGAATCACTTCCTAAAGAGCTCATTCCAACAGCATGGACCTCTCCCACTAGCACACTTCCTTTTCATGAAGCTCAAAAAGTTGAAAGCATTTTCGAAGACCCTGTTTTAGTTAAAGTCGGAAATGGAAGTTCAAACCATTTTGATTATGGAAATACTAGAAGTAAGAAAGTTCTTATGGGGATTCGACATTCTTCAAGACCACACTATGGTGTGCAGGTGTCTAATGCATAAATGATCTCCCTATAATATTTCCTTTACGTTTATATTAGTTCATTATTTCTTAAATGTGTTAATCTCAACAATTTTGATCTTCAGTTTCATCCAGAAAGTGTTGCAACCTGCTACGGAAGTCAGATATTCAAAAATTTTAGAGAGATTACAGAGGATTATTGGCTGAGATTTAGGTCATCTTTCAAGGAAAAACGTGCATATTCTAATGGTAAACTGAAGAGCTTTGTTATTAAAATTTATTCTCTTTGTTGTCAATGCTTCAAAGATGTTTAATTACTCAGACTTTACTGATATTATCTTTTCGGCTTTTTCGACAATAATGGGCTCTATTGAAGTACCCTTTGGTAACCAAAATTTCAGATTTTTTAGGCTTGATTGAAAATTTTCAATTTTTTTAATTGAAAAACTATTGAGAGGTAAATATTTTTGAAGAGAAGGTTAACCGTATTTTGAGAGGAGGGTTAAAAGATAATTAAAGTGAAGATAGAAATTAATAGAATTGGTGAATTTTTAAATAAGGGTAACTTTGGAAAGTTGGGATAATTGTTTTTAATTTGACACTATTAATTTTAACAAATTCTTAATACTTGCGAACTAGTTAAAAGTGACTTATATTAATACTCTGACAGAAATAGTAAGTTGTATTCTGTATCCCAGACCTTATAACAATGTTTACAAGCTTCATAATTTTATTTTCAATTTTCATTGGCCTTCAAATATATAAGTTCTGTGTAATTTACCCTAGCAGTAAACTTTCTTTAGCATGCATGCAGATTTCAAAGAGGTTCGCAGTAGTATGAGTGCAGAGAACAATGCAGTGGATCAGTTAAAAAAATTAGTTCATGCAGAGAGAGATTTGGAATATAATAAAACTGAGATGAAGCATTTAGAAATGTTGAACATGGTAAATACTCATCATGCAACCACCGGTGATAAATGTTTGAAGTTGAAATGGAGGAAATTTAGTCACTTGGCTGGTCAAGTTGGTGGAGCAAAAAATATATTTTGTGAGTTGTTTGGACATGAAACTGAAAACACCTTTTGGTTGGATAGTTCCTCCACAGAGAAGGTATTCCATTGTTTTCAAGTTGAAGACACTTTTTTTTTTTTTATCTCATGCTTATAATGCACAATACATACACCTGTTTTCATTTGGATCTTCAAACTGTAATAAAAAGCTTCATCATATGCTGCTAATTATCAAATATTTATTATTCTCTCCATCCTAATTAGGAAAGAGCACGCTTTTCATTTATGGGAGGAAAAGGAGGACGGCTTTGGAAGCAGTTAACGTTCAGATTGTCTCATCAAAGGTTTGAAATCAATTTTTTTTCTTTAGTTTCTTCAATTCCTTTTCTGTTCTACGTTCTTCAAAATAAGTACTGTGCTTGTGTTCTGTTGTATGCTTTTAAGAGTTGAGTTGCACTATTTTCTTTACTGATGCATGAACAGGATAATAAGTATTTCTATCACTATGTAACCTTTTCCAGTGATGGGAGTTCAAAAGGCGGTGGTTATTTGTCATTGGAAGATTCTCAAGGTTCCGCAGAAACGATATTTTTGAAAGAAGGTTTTCTTGATTTTCTGAACAAGGTACATACAGAGTGAAACTGTGTTGGTCTTATGATGGTTTATCCTTGCCAAAAAAAATCCTTATTCTTCATTCTCTGGTTATCTAGATCAATGCAATGCCATGTATCACTATTATTTCCTTTCTCCACGTAAAAATGTTGCCTTCATAATGTTGCAGGAGCTTTTATCATATCGTTATGATGAAAATGAATATGAAGGCCTACCATTTGACTTTCACGGTGGATATGTTGGTTACATCGGGTAGGTGGGAATGATAAGCAAATTATGTTTCTAAATTGAATAAACCTAATTGTATCTTTATATGATCTCTTCAATGAACTAATGGTTTCTTGTGTTGCAGGTATGACCTCAAAGTAGAATGTGGTGTGAAATCTAACCGTCACAAATCTAAAACTCCAGATGCATGTTTTTTCTTTGCTGATAATCTCGTGGTCGTTGACCACAAAAATGACGATGTTTACATATTGGGTATACACGAAGAAAATTCAAGTGTTACACAGTGGTTGGACGACACAGAGGAGAAACTCCTGAGCTTAGACGGCTCTGTGAAAATGGCTTCGGGAAAACGGGACTCTCATTATTCAACACTTTCCTCAAACAAGACTGGTTTTAGTGCTGAAAAATCTAGAGAGCAGTACATTGAGGATGTTAAGGAGTGTCAAAACTACATTAAAGATGGAGAAAGCTATGAACTGTGCCTCACAACTCAGATGAAGAAGCCGATTAAGGAATTAAATTCTCTTGGGCTGTATCTGCATTTGAGAGAAAGGAATCCAGCACCATATGCTGCTTGGCTTAATTTTTCAAAGGAGGACCTGTGCATTTGTTGTTCTTCTCCCGAGAGGTTCCTGCAGTTGGATAGGAAGAATACACTAGAAGCTAAGCCAATCAAGGGTACAATAGCTCGTGGTGCTACCAAAGAGGAAGATGAACAACTCAAATTAAAATTGCAGTTCAGGTGACCTATATTTAGTTCTACACATGACTATCTTAACAATTGTTTCTACAGCTTCATTTTAAATTTTGGAATTACTTCTCTGAAGACATTGGGTGAATGTATTGTGAATTAAGTTGCTTTGTGTTTCAGCGAAAAGGATCAGGCTGAAAACCTGATGATTGTAGACCTTCTAAGGAATGACCTTGGTCGTGTATGTGATCCTGGTTCTGTTCATGTGCCGCTTCTGATGGATGTGGAATCATATGAAACTGTTCACACAATGGTGAGTACAATTCGTGGGAAGAAGCGTTCAGATGTGAGTGCTGTAGATTGTGTGAGAGCTGCATTTCCCGGTGGATCAATGACAGGTGCACCTAAGTTAAGATCAATGGAAATTATTGATTCTATTGAGAGTAGTTCACGGGGTATCTACTCAGGCTGTATTGGATTTTTCTCGTACAATCAGACATTTGATCTGAATATTGTCATAAGAACCGTCATTCTCCATGAGAATGAAGCCTCAATAGGGGCTGGAGGGGCAGTTATTGCTCTGTCAAACCCTGAACAGGAGTATGAAGAAATGGTTTTGAAAACAGGAGCCCCATCAAGGGCCGTGATGCATTTTGATTAGAGCTCAATCGGTCAAACAATAGCCTTTTCTTTGTTGGTCAGAGGTCAGAGACAATAAGATTCATTACTAAGATTCATTTCATCGTACTTATCGTTGTAACAGTATTTGTCGTAGCAATATTTGTGAGCAATATACATGGAAGATGAATAAAACATGTTATGCTCAAAGTGCATTAGTATGTTGCTCAATTAATTAAGAGCCGTTATTGGTGGCTGGAAAAGAATTTGTTTGATTCAGTCATTTAGAGCTTACCTCATGGCTTATTATTAGTGAAAAAGTGTATGTCTACATCCAATCAAGCATGACACTGTTGACAGAAAAATATGTTGTTTAAGCAATATTACACATCATTTAGAGCTTGATCTTAAAGCTGTGTGTATAAAAAAGACCACGGGGAGATATGTTATTTTAGTGAATTTTTAGGGATTTGGTTCTTATTATTATTTGCGTGCTCACTACTGCATACATTATCTTTAATAACATTTAGAATATGGTGCTAAAGGTTCTCATTTGCAAAAGTAATATTTATACCCCATGATGTTGTCTATAATACATGTTACCAAAAGTTAGTTTGTAGTAATGTTTTGATGTATTATTAGTATATTTTTTAAAATATTATAAATAAGCATCTTTATTAACATTTGAAAATTGTTGAGAATTTAACTTTGTTGTAACATTTAAAAAATGATACCTATACAATTTATAACATTTTAAAAAACATTATCTATATATTTTCTAACATTTAAATAAATGTTACCGATTAAATTATTTTGTAATAATTAAGAAATCTTTACAATCGTGATAAAGTCTTTATTTCTTTTCATTTTTTTTGAGTTTAGCACCACTAAAGTTTTCTTGTTGTGGTGGCTTGGCTTTCAACTCATTCAATGTTTGTAAAAAAAAATATAAAATATGATTAAGAATAAATAGACTTATTACTCTTAAAAATCAATTGAATGGACTATGTACTAAACTATTATTGAAAGAAAAGAAAAATAATTCTTTCACCTTCAGGACCCATTGAATTGGATCACTTTCTTCAAGTCTTTGATCCACTAATTTATGAATGCCTTTGAAAGGATTACTTTGTAAGCTCAACACATAAACTAAAATCAACACAAAAATTTATCTGAATCATGTCTTGAGGTATGAAACCAACCTGCAGAAACAAGAAGTATTATTATAAAATGTAAGAGACATAAAAATTACCATATTAGGAGACATAGCGGGAGGATGTTTGAGCACATTCCAATCTTTTAAAACTTTGGCCTTCTTTGTTTTAGATTCTTTTTCATTTATTATAAAATTTATAAAATAATAATTAACATGTTCAATTTTAAAAATTCACTAACAAACTAAAAATATAATTAATTGATGTTAGATATGATGAGTTTACTTTTCAACATGTTTCCTTTGAGCTTTTTCCTCCTTTCGCTTCTTCTTCTTCCTATGAGAGTTAATTTTGTCTTAAATTTAGAGAGAGAAAAAATTAAACAAATTTACAAGGATGCATACATTCACAATAAGTGAACAAACAATGATCTAAAAATGATGTTGAATAAGAACATACTTTCGAGTTGATATCTCTTTCATTTGTATTTGGATTCCATATGCTAGAAAAATCTAGAATTGCTACTATTGGAAAACATGTCTGTAGCTAACTCAAAAATGTTTTAAAACCAGTAAACATCAGTTTTGATGGCTTCCACTTGTTCTTGTAATTTTACTTGCATCTCCTCTTGCATATTTACTGTAGCATTCCTTTTTACTTCATCTATTATTTTATGGGTTTCAATTCTAGACTTAATTCCCATAAATCAACTTACTCAATTTGAGAAATTGATTGGACCAGATTAGAGAGCTCATCTCAGGAGTCACCCTAGCAGTCTCTGATTTTCAAACAAATAAACACATAAGAAGTGAGAAATCTAGAGAGAAGAGAGCTGGAGAGAAAAAAAGTTTTTTAGAAAGATAAGATGTTTATAATTAATGAAAATCGTTTATAAAGTTTATATTTATACTTTAACAATCTAATATTAAAAGAATGGAGTATTCATTATTTTAAACACTATCTATCTTAAAATATCATTTTCTAAATTCTCACGCATCATATTATATATTACAAAAACAATGTACATTGAATGAATAAATATCATTTTCTAAATTCTCACGCATCATATTATATATTACAAAAACAATGTACATTGAATGAATAAATATATAGATATCAATAATCAATAATATGAAATAAAATTTTAAAATTTGCCACACAAAAAACTATTTTTTTATTAATTATTCAATAAACAACATTTATAATATTATTTAAATATAAATATATTATCTCATATAATAAAAAATTTATAATTAAAAAACATCTAAAATAAATCTAGTCAGCAATCTTAAAAAAATATAAAGTACAAAACATATGTGTAACTTTTGTTTATTTTCTCACGCTATCATTTACTTTATAGAAATTTACCTATTTCAATCAATAACATAAACAAAAACACTCAACTTCTAGTTTCAACCCTTCAAACAAAAAAAAACTAATTTTTTCATTAACAATTCAAACACATAATATTTTTATTTTCAATGCTATTTAATTATAGTATATTATCTCGTATAATAAATTTATTGAATTTTATAATATTGTATTGATAAAATAAAAGATAATTCAGTGAATTGATAATTATATATATATATATATATATATATATATATATATATAAACTATATCCACTTTTTAAGTATTTTAAACATTTAAAATAAATATTTATATCAATATTATTTATTATGCAATTAATTATGCAATCAAAATAAGTGATACTATTCATTACAGAAATTAAAAATATGATATATAATTTATTTATATTAATATATATTATATACAAAAGCATGTATTACACATAAAACTCTATAATATGTAAAAATTTTACTAGACAAAACTTCGTCGTACGTACAAAATATGTATGTATGACGTATAAAATTTTATAATACGTAAAACAAATATATATTACGCATAAAATTTTATAATTTCTTTTTTTTTTGTGATGAAGTTCTTTTATAAAAAAATAACAATATATAAAATATTTGAATTGACTCTTAGGGGTGACACATTTTTATTACTATCCATGCAGGGTTATATAATTGTACAGTAAAGTAATTATGTACCGATTATGAATTTGATGGAGTAGTTAAGTTTAGGATAATTGGGTTTAAGTTTTTTTTTTTTTCAATTAGACTTAAGAGATTTATGGAAACATCGCAATGTATTAAAACTTTCAAAAAACACGACGTTAAATATTACCACAAATCAAAATGTAACAAACATATTAGAATTTGATGAAAATATAAATTTAAACGAAAATGGTGAATGCAATCTTGAAATTGAAATGAAATACAATGTTTTGTAATAAAACAAAATGTTTAGTAAAGCCAATTTGTCGATTGAAATTGAAAGTATGTGTTCCAATTGTGATTATAAGAAACATTCATCAATCAAAATATATTTGTAATGACTTGCAAGTTAATGAATTTGACAAGTATGTGATTTCTGTCATTGTGATAACAGGACAAAATGGGTCTAAATATATTTATACAAGAATGAATTGAGTACTTTTTGATTATATATTGCTAGTTAAATTCTCAATCAAACAAATTTTAATATCACTCTATTTTACGATGACAACAAATAAGAGTCAGTGACAATCTCTTATATGATGATGTTTTTAGAGTCAAAACAAAAAAATAATTAAAAATTCTAATTCTGAATAAAGATGGAAATATAGATACGATATCAATTAAAAATGTTGTGTATAAATAAATCTTCAAAACTCTTTAGAAAAAAAATATACAAAATTTTACGATAGATATAAGCTATATACCATCTTCTCATTACAAGTTTTATTTCAATTATAATATATGTCATATACACCTTGTTATTATAAGTTTTATTTCAATAATTTTATAAGTTATGTTTTGACTTCCTTGGTGAATTAAGGATAGATGAAAAATATCTAGGGTTTACCAATTAAAAAAAATAATTAAATATTTTGAAAACTCGGATTGCATTTTTTTTCTCTCAGATGTGACATACCTAAGTCTCATTAACAACAATATTAAAACAAATACATTTGGTCAAAAGTAACTTCAAATTAGATATAAAATCATGATTATTTATTTTTTCTGTTTCAAAACTGATATTATTGTTTTCAGGAGTTGTTTTATAATTCCCATTAACTAGAAGAAGTTTTGAAACTGTTTCTGAGGAAGAGAAAATCAAGAGTAATCAAAATATTGAAGTTATTGCAAATTTATGTTACTATATTATGATATTTCTTTCTTTATATTGGTATTTATTATTTTATACTTAATTTTAATTTAATATTTCAATTCTTCATAATTTATGCAAATATATATATATATATATATATATATATATATATATATATATATATAAGATGATTATATTACCCAATAGAGGCGCATACTCTTAAAAAAGTTTCGTATGGAAAAAGCAAAGTTGAAAAATAGGAGTGCAAAAAGATGAAAACGCATGGGTGCACAATTATTAGAAATGACGCGTTATGTTGGGTCATGATTCTCTCTAAAAACGCTATTTTTCCACCACATGTCACATTCTAGGGTGTATCTACTTTTCAATTAACACCACTTACTACTTATAAATTTTCTATATATCAATTCAATAACTCTTTTTGTGTTTTTGGATCAGCATTGATGTGAAATCAATCACTCACTCACCCAATTAACCTAATTTCCTTTAATTTGTTTTACTTCATATGGCTGCAACTTCTTCCCTTTTGTTTCTTACCATATTAAGAACTCTCTGCAGAAATGGGTCAGCATTCACACTTTTTTACACATCAACATATATCCGAATAAGAAAACGATTTTTTCTCTGCTAATTTTGACAATTTTTTTTTATAATTTTAAATATTATCTTTTAAGTAATTTTTAATTTTTTTTTCATTTTCAATATTTCAAAATCATTTAAAAGATGATATTTCATAGTATAAGAGAATATTATCAAAATTTAATAGTTAAAATATCACTCTTTACTAGAATATTGTAGCTGCAAATTTTTTCAAGGAATAATTTGATTTTGTTGTTACTTTTCTACATGCATGTTCTTTCAACTTCACACAATTTTTTCTATGTCTAAACACTCACCAATCAGAAGCTTCCTTTGCTAAATTTACACATCTCTTCACATGTTTTCAGGATTCGATTCATACCAAACTTCATCACTTTATGAAGAAAAACATGGCTTTGCAAAAGTATATGCATATTGAAAACATAAACTATTATAATCACTATCAATACATTCTCAAAAACTATTCCATAATGATTATATATATATATATATATATATATATATATATATATATATATCTATATATTTTAAAAACAAAACACTTAAATTTTCATTTAATATATAAATGGTTGGAATCTTAATTTTACCTACTTACATTATGTATATCACTAAAATATTATATATTATGAAAATTTACTCCTCCAAACAACTATTATCTTCTAATACAAGCATGGTTACCGGTTACTTTGGCATATAATAATTATTTTTCAAATTAACTGATAAATTATGTAAAAAATATTTTTTTATGGTTTACAAATTTATTTATATAGCAAAAGTGAATAATGCATAAGATACTATGATACTTTTTCATTTTTTTTCGATAAATGTTATGTCATGCATAAGATCGCTTATAAAATTTTGATCATATTTAGTAAAAATACAATGAACTAAATTATAAATTTTTGATGGGGTGGATTATAGAAAATGACATTACACAATAACAAGAACATATGTTGCAAGAACATATGTTGCAAGAACATATGTTGTTGTTATTATTGTTGATATATAAACATCTACAACTTATGAATACACCATGAAAACCATGAGAATGTTCACCGAAATAATGAGTGAGAAAATTTTACTTTTAATGATATTAATGTTTTAATTAATATAATCAAATTGAGTGAACACTTTTAAAAAATATATAAAAAAGCTTACATTTATTTGAAAAAATATACAAACATATTAAGGATATGTTTTATTCAAAAAATATATAATAAAAAATATACCAAATATTTGGGTGAAATTTTATATCATTAAAATCGATTTCTCGATTGAAAATAGTTAATTATTCTTATCATTAATTTAGATATTAATTTATAAAATAAAAAATTATTAATTATTAAAATAATAATAATAATTATTAATAAAAAATATAATTAATCGTTAAAATATATATAATAATAATATTAAATATTAATAACAATAACATTAAATAATTTAAATAAGAATAAGAATAATAATAAAAATAAAAATTATATTAATAATAATGAATTAATTTTAATTACAAAAATAAAATTATAATATTCATTTTAATTTATTAAAATTTTATATTTTATTCAAATCATTCATAAATTTCATTTATTTTTTTCTCATTTTTTTTTTTAAAAAACACAAATTTTATTTTCAAATACTTCTATCGACTCGCACTCGTATCTTTGTTGGCAAAAGAACACCCATGATAACTCATCCCTAACGAAAAAAGGACTCACGCAACCACTTTCACTCAAAACACACGGAGAAGAACACCTCACCTCACCTGAGAGGGCAGTTTTTAATCTCACCATCTTCGCGCACGCTAAGAACAGAAAATTGCATCTCCTCTATCACACTTCCCAATCTCTCATTCATTCGCATCAAACCCTCCCAATCACGACACAGAAATCCCCAAGCTCTCCACATCCATTATCATCAATCTTCAACCTCACGCCTCAACCCCCTGGGACCTCATCTACCTCTCACCAGCCACAACCCGCACCAACTACACGTGCAGTTACACCACTGTCAACCTCCCCGGCGAGCCACAAGCGTCAGCCGCGTCTTCACCACCAGCTTCTTGATGCAGCTTAAGCGCGCCTGAACAGTTAGAATCAATTTTATTTCAGGAGCTTTGAATTTATAATCAGTGATAGTTTCTAGATATTCTTCTATGATTGCATCTTATTCTCGCAAGTAGATTCTTAGAAATGTTTATACTGACTATTGACTATTATTATTGAAATGTAGTATTATTAAATTAAATAAAAGTGGTTACCATAGTTCCATTATATATTATGATATAATAGTCGAGTTGAATCAGATGATAAGAATTTTAGCATAGAAACTTGAGTGAAGCTTCATAACGAACTGTGTTGAGGATTTTGCTTCTCTCTTAGGTACTTGGCAGACCAAATCCAACTTAGGATTTGGGCGTGAAGAATTGTCAGTAATAAGTTTGAAAATTGTTTGAAGTGCTTCAACATCCCCATAATGGATATGAAATCGCTATGTTTAGTAGCTGATAGTAATTTGAAATCAAGTGTACAGCCACTATAGGGAATAGAGTAAGACTACTCACAATGTGCAGCCGGAGGATTATCATCAGTAAAATGATATTTTGACAACATTTGGCAATGTGCATGTGAGTCACATGGCACGCGAAATGGAAAATGATAAGTGAACTACCAAAATTTGAAAACTTGTGCATGTGACTCACATGGCAAAAGAAATATATACACTAAGCTTTGTAAAGCACTAACAAGCTCCATTGCCACGCCATTTGTCTTCTCCCGCCAATCCCATTCCAGTTGCCACCTCTTCTGATCTCTGAACTCGCAACTCCTTTTCTCTAAGCCATAGCAATACACGTATGCTTACACGTGCCACCTTTTAATTCTGTCTCTGCTCATGTCATTGTTTTCTATTTAATTTGTTTCTTCGGTATCTCTTGTTCTTTCAGATCTAACTTTTCTTGCTGCCACTGTTCATTAGAGGAATCACACAATCACATTCACAATCACACTCACAATCACTGGTGAACGTTGAAACCTTACGCTTTTGTATTCTGCCTTTCAAATGCGTTTCGGAAGGACTTTAGTTTGCACATAATTATCTACCTGGTGATTAGTAATTAATTTTATGCATATTCATCTGCAGAAGGTCTAAAGACAGTTTTCCTAGCAAAACATGAATTCTTCGTCTTTGCGTTTGTTTTCTTCCGAACTCGCATGTCCTGCGAGTGAAGGCATGCAATACAAGAATGTGAACTTTCTTCTGTCCAGATCATCTTTAAGGGTTTCTTGCTTCGTTAAGAAAGGTGGTGATGTGGGGGCATCCAATGGCAATGGAAAGAACATCAACGCTTTGGTTTCTTGCCAATTGATGCACAACCACAAAGAGGAGTCGTTTGTTAGAAAGAGAAGGATGCAGGTGCCTCTACAGAAGGCAGATTTTGTGAGGACATTGTTGATAGACAACTATGATAGTTACACTTACAATATATACCAGGAACTATCTGTTATTAATGGTGGTAAGTTCTCTGTTTCTCACTTTAATGTGGATGTGTGTGGAAGACAATTTGCAAAATGTTGTTTTCCTAGTTTAATAGTAAAAATTTAACAGGGAATTGCCTTTTTCTTAAAAAGGACTCTTTAAAAGAAATTGTAGTGATAGATTAACTTTTTCAATATTGAACTGCACAGAGTTTGTAAAAAAATTATTATGTGTTGAAAATGCACCGAGTAAACCTGCTTGTGACAATGTATTAACTAGCCATTTTGGCAGACCTCTCTTTTCAATATCAAGTGGTTTTAACCTGGAGCCTAAAAAATAGAGCTATAATGGCCAATTATTGGATGATCACAGGAGTTAATGTTATTAGAATTGTTGTAGATGTAAATAGTAAAATCCTGTTGATAAGTATATATGTTTGCATGCGTGTCACTATTTTTTTAGAAGAATTAATTATTAAATATCTTTCTGAACATTCCATACTCTTGTACAGTATACTTTTGGAAGGTTTAAGAAGCTTTGTAAGGAGTTTATGTCCTTTTTAACAGCTGATTTGGTTTATCATTTTTGCCAGTCCCGCCTGTGGTGATCCAAAATGATGAGTGGACGTGGGAAGAACTTTACCATTACTTGTACGAAGAGAATGCTTTTGATAACATTGTAATATCACCTGGACCTGGTTCTCCAGCATGCCCCGAAGATATAGGTGCAAATCGTGGATGACCTTGTGGATTTGAAAGTTTTCACTAATTTACTTATTGCTCCAAAAGAGGCAGCAGAAAACTAAGTTGCTTCTATTACGGATTTCAATATTTGTGTTAAAAGGTCCCATATTACTTAGAAATATGGCTAAAATACTATTATTAGTAAGAACTGGATGGTCCTTCCCCATTAGCTTCCTTTGGGATTGAGTTAAGCTCATTTCATTCTAATATGGTATTAGAACCTACCAGATTTTGTTGTTGGGCCATCTCATAGATGTCCAACAGTATTTTCTGTAAAAGTACACCTAATTTAGTTTACAGAATTTAATAATATTATTTAATTTGATACGTTACCCTGATCTTTATTTCTTTAAGTGTGGAAGGTTTTTATACTTTAGTAATTTTGGAAATGATTCCGGTTTGGGTTCAGGCATTTGTCTTCAGGTGTTGCTTAAATGCTGGGATGTTCCTATTCTTGGTGTTTGCCTTGGACACCAGGTATTTACTTTTCTTTTCAGCAAGATTGTTGCCTCCTCTCTCCCCCTACTCCTATATTTATTTTTACTCGCTTTGTGCACAAACCTTAATGACCATGCTTCCTTCATTTCTAGAACATCGTGTAACTTTTAAGGTTTCAACTTGTACTGCTAATAACATGTCCGAGTTTCAATGCATAGTTCATTTTATTTCTTGAATTTCGATCTTGCAGTAACGTACAACAATCTTACCCCTTCATTTTTTATTGTTTAACCTTCCTTCATAGAATGTAATCATACTAGGATAGAGTCTTCGTACATAATGTTTTTTCCATTCTCATGTTTCTTCTGAAGATAAATTAGTATTCAAAGTCTATTGATGGAATGGAGTTTGGACAGCTTGGAATGGAATAAGTATTTAGTTAATATGATTTTATGTTAAAAAGGGATGAAAATCTTATTCCATTCACAGATTTCGTATGCTAGAGAAGTAATCAAGAAGAAAATGGAGAAAAAACATTTTGATAATCATATAATTGGGTTCAAGAATATTAAGATGATACACTCTTTTTAATTTTGAAAAAAGTTGTAGTTTTACCTGTATATATTGATATATGATGCTCGGTTTAAGATGGTATCTTCAGCAGTGTGTAAACAGTGTACTAGTTGCATTATGCTTGATGATGATGGTCAATGGTTTGGTAATATGGTGGACCAACTCTAGTTCATAAAGGCCTTATATTGACTATCATTATTCATAAATCGGTCTCATAACTTGTGTTGTCATGTCTTGGTTGCTATCAAGTATTATATTAGACCTAAACTTGTTGTAATTCATCCTTTTGGTTCATAATATTTGTCATAATTCTGTCTTTCACAACTGTTGTTTACATTATATTCTTATTTAACTGGTTAATCGATGATTTGATAGGCATTAGGTTATGTGCACGGAGCTCAAATAGTCCATGCATCCGAACCAATCCATGGTCGTTTGAGGTACGGCTAAACAGTTCAAACCATATCTGTTGTTTTTTTCCAGTACTTATTATGAAATTGCAACATTTATGAAAATAAACATACCTAAAAAGTATCATTTAAAGTTATCATATACATCCTTCCCTTTTCTTTTAACTAACTCTTTGCACTTTGCAGTGAAGTTGAGCACAATGGCTGCCAGCTTTTTCGTGATGTACCTTCTGGTAGAAATTATGGTTTCAAGGTTTGTTCACCATTACATATTCTGTTGCGATGAACTTTTTATTTATGTGTTTGGCCATTTGCCAAAATCACCTGTGTTCAATTCAATTTAATTAAAAACCGGAGCCTTTCCTAGCAATTCCAAAACATTTTCCAAACTAAAAGCCCTTTATTTGATTTGTAGTGCATTTTCATAATTGGAATTTTGAACCTAAGGGCTTTGTAAGTGAATAATTTGTTGATATTATCTGAAAATATTGATGCAGTGACGTGATCCTTCATCTAAAGTTACAAAATGTTAGATAATCTCTCACAAAATGTTTGTTTATTATCCCTTTTTTCCTGTTAGATTTCTTGTATTTTTTTGTCAAAATTTTAAATGTATCTGATCTACCATCATAGTCATAATTGTTGTTAGTCGTATATTTCAGGTGGTTCGATATCATTCACTGGTTATAGATCTTGAATCACTTCCTAAAGAGCTCATTCCAATAGCATGGACCTCTTCCACTAGCACACTTCCATTTATTGGGTGCGATGATTTTGGCAAGTCCAACGTTCATGAAGCTCAAAAAGTTGAAAGCATTTTCGTCGACCCTGTTTTAGCTATAGTTGAGAATGGAAGTTCAAACCATTTTGATTATGGAAGTACTAGAAGTACAAGAGTTCTTATGGGAATCCGGCATTCTTCAAGACCACACTATGGTGTGCAGGTGTCTAATGCATAAATGATCTCCCTATAATATGTCCTTTGCGTTTATGTTAGCTCATTGTTTGTTAAATGTGTTCAACTCAACAATTTTGATCTTCAGTTTCATCCAGAAAGTGTTGCAACCTGCTACGGAAGTCAAATATTCAAAAATTTTAGAGAGATTACAGAGGATTATTGGCTGAGATTTAGGTCATCTTTCAAGGAAAAACGTGCATATTCTAATGGTAAACTGAAGAGCTTTGTTATTAAAATTTATTCTCTTTGTTGTCAATGCTTGAAAGATGTTTAATTACTCAGACTTTACTGATATTATCTTTTCGGCTTTTTCCGACAATAATGGGCTCTATTGAAGTACCCTTTGGTAACCAAAATTTCAGATTTTTTGGGCATGAGTGAAAATTTTCAAATCTTTTTTAATTGAAAAACTATTGAGAGGTAAGTATTTTTGTAGAGAGAAGGTTAATCATATTTTGAGAGGAGGGTTAAAAGATAATTAAAGTGGAGATAGAAATTAGTAGAATTGGTGTTTTAAATAAGGCTGATTTTGGAAAGTTAGGATAATTTTTGCTAATTTAACACTATTAATTTTAACAAATTCTTAATTCAAGCGAACTAGTTAAAAGTGACTTATATTAAGGAATGAGGGGCATTGGATACTACTAATTTGGGAGTAATAGTTGCTTAATTATTGGGTATGCCACTTTCCATTTTCTGCAATAGTTAGTTGTATCTTGTATCCCAGTCTTTTTATTCCCCTGCTAGGGTCAGATCCTTTTAACAATGTTTACAAGCTCCATAGTTTTATTTTCAATTTTCATTGGCCTTCAAATATTATAAGTTTTTCTGTAATTTACCCGAGCAGTAAACTTTCTTTAGCATGCATGCAGCTTTCAAACGTAATAGAGGTTTGCAGTAGTATTAGTGCAGAGAACAATGCAGTGGATCAGTTAAAAAAAATAGTTCATGCAGAGAGAGATTTGGAATATAATAAAACTGAGATGAAGCATTTAGAAATGTTCAACATGGTAAATACTCATCATGCAACCACTGGTTATAAATGTTTGAAGTTGGAATGGAGGAAATTTGGTCACTTGGCTGGTCAAGTTGGTGGAGCAGAAAGTATATTTTGTGAGTTGTTTGGACATGAAACTGAAAACACCTTTTGGTTGGATAGTTCCTCCACAGAGAAGGTATTCCAATGTTTTCAAGTTGAAGACATCTTTTATTATCTAATGCTTATAATGAATAATACATACATCTGTTTTCATTTAGATCTTCAAACTGTAATAACCGAGCGACATAGCATCTCGTCATATTGAGATAAAAAGCTTCATTATATGCTGCTAATTATCAAATATTTATTTTTTCCATCCTTATTAGGAAAGAGCACGCTTTTCATTTATGGGAGGAAAAGGCGGACCGCTTTGGAAGCAGTTAACGTTCAGATTGTCTCATCAAAGGTTTGAAATCAATCCTCTCAACTGTTAATTTTTTTTCTTTAATTTCTTCAATTCTTTTTCTGTTTTACATTCTTTAATTTTTTTAATTATTTCTTTTATGTGAGGTGTTGGTGAATGGGCTTCTTCAAAATAAGTGGTCTGCTTGTGTTCTGTTGTATGCTTTTTAAGAGTTGAGTTGCACTATTTTCTTTATTGATGCATGAACAGGATAATAAGTATTTCTATCACTTTGTAACCTTTTCCAGTGATGGGAGTTCAAAAGGCGGTGGTTATTTGTCATTGGAAGATTGTCAAGGTTCTGCGGAAACGATATTTTTGAAAGAAGGTTTTCTTGATTTTCTGAACAAGGTACATACAGACTGAAACTGTGTTGGTCTTATGATGTTTTATCCTTGCATATAACATTCCTCAACAAGGATACACCTTATTGTTAAACTTAGACGTAGTTCTTGCTTCTTCCTAACAATTAAAGTTTCTAGTAGAATTGGTCCTATGTTATCCCCATTTTTCATTCTTTAGTTGAAATAACGCAAGGGAAAAACAGGCTATTCTTGTCTTTGCTTCAAGTCTGAAAGGCTTTTGCATCAAGGGACTTTTTGGATATAAAATAGTTAATGGGCTTCTACATAACAAGTTAAGCTTTTGAGATAATTAATCCTTAATGCTTGTTATATATAATTTCTATAATTTAGAGGATATCTTATCCTTCCCAAGCTATGCTGCCCCGAATTTGTCTTATGATTTTTTAATCCTAAATGATTTATTCTAAACAGCACATATGCTAATAAAGCAAATATTCAGATAATACAAAAAAGATCCTTATTCTCCATTCTCTGGTCATCTAGACCAATGCAATGCCATGTTTAACTTTGAATGATTTATGCTTTGATTAGAGACGAAATTAAGAAAGGAAAAAAGGGTTGGGTAGGATTCAGGAATAAGTAAAAAGGTTTAAGATATAAAAAAAGTCGATTTTTTTTTTATCATTTGTATATTTTCTTCGTGCATATTTAAATGATTTCCCAACTACTTGGATCTTCCCAATCATGATAGACCTCATATTCATTTTTCTAACAATATACAAATATTTTTCCCTTTTATATTCTTTTCTCGTACATAAAAATGTTGCCTTCATAATGTTGCAGGAGCTTTTATCATATCGTTATGATAAAAATGAATATGAAGGCCTGCCATTTGACTTTCACGGTGGATATGTTGGTTACATTGGGTAGGTGGGAATGCTAAGCAATTATATTTCTAAATTGAATAAACCTAAACGCTTAAGCATATGTCTAACAATTGCTCCTAATTCTATCTTTATTTAATGCTATTACTTCTGCTTTGTTGGTATTATAGCCACTCTTTCTTGTCCTGCCTTGTTTCTCTGATTTTATGTTCTTAGTTTGAATCTTATATTAAGTTAGTTAATTATCTCTAATTGTCATAATATGATAACCCAACATTTATAGAGTTTGAAATATTATGGATCATCATTCTGATATTTTGGTTGTTACGGTTCCTCTTGCTAAGTATGTTTACTTGTAAGATATTGTTATGTAAATTTATGCTAGAACATATGAGAAATATCTGACATTATATCAATTTAAGAATACTTTAGGTATTCTAGATCACCTCTCAGAATTAGTTTTAATATTTCTTTATTGTCTTTTGATTTGTATCCTTAAGTAATGTAATGTAATTAAGACTATATTTTAGTATTAATATAAATAAGGGCAAGTACTTCATGATGTTTTGTATCATTTGAAACACTAACACATCATTTCTAAATGTGTGTTACAGCAAAATATATGTAAGAAGGGAAGTTATTTCTGTTTTAAAATTTTTTTCCACTTTAAAAGTCATCGATTAATAAGTTTGAATTTCAAACACCTTTTGAAAAACAATAATCATAAGGTTTTTTTTATACTGGTTTGTCTCTGTCGCTAACTACATCTAGTTCTTAGCTAATCCCCCAAGTACCTCTAACATTCAAAGAGTATTCTTTTACAGCCACCGCGGACTTATAACCAAGTATTATTTCAGTTTCTTCTCCAAACAATAACCCATGTATTATTTAAGATTATGATTCAGTATGTATACAAATAAAAATTAGTATTTTTGTGTTCTATATGAATTATCTCTTCTCTAAATTCCCTCCTTCAACCATCTAAAACTCGACAAACAATCGGTTTCTTGTATTGCAGGTATGACCTCAAAGTAGAATGTGGTGTGAAATCTAACCGTCACAAATCTAAAACTCCAGACGCATGTTTTTTCTTTGCTGATAATCTTGTGGTCGTTGACCACAAAAATGACGATGTTTACATATTGGCAATACACGAAGAAAATTCAAGTGTTACACAATGGTTGGACGACACAGAGGAGAAACTTCTGAGCTTAGACGGCTCTGTGAAAATGGCTTTGGGAAAACAGGACTCTCATTATTTAACACTTTCCTCAAACAAGGCGGGTTTTGCTGCTGAAAAATCTAGAGAGCAGTACATTGAGGATGTTAAGAAGTGTCTAAACTACATTAAAGATGGAGAAAGCTATGAGTTATGCCTCACAACTCAGATGAAGAAGCCGATTAAGGAATTAAATTCTCTTGGGCTGTATCTGCATTTGAGAGAAAGGAATCCAGCACCATATGCTGCTTGGCTTAATTTTTCAAAGGAGGACCTGTGTATTTGTTGTTCTTCTCCCGAGAGGTTCCTGCAGTTGGATAGGAAGAATACACTAGAAGCTAAGCCCATCAAGGGTACGATAGGTCGTGGTGCTACCAAAGAGGAAGATGAACAACTCAAATTAAAATTGCAGTTCAGGTGACCTATATTTAATTCTACACATCACTATCTTAACAATTTTTTCTACAGCTTCATTTTAAATTTTGGAATTACTTCTCTGAAGACATTGTTTATCGTTGATGCTTTCTTTCAATTGGGTGAATCTATTGTGAACTAAGTTGCTTTCTCTTTCAGCGAAAAGGATCAGGCTGAAAACCTGATGATTGTCGACCTTCTAAGGAATGACCTTGGTCGTGTATGTGATCCTGGTTCTGTTCATGTGCCGCGTCTCATGGATGTTGAATCATATGCAACTGTTCACACAATGGTGAGTACAATTCGTGGGAAGAAGCGGTCAGATGTCAGTGCTGTAGACTGCGTCAAAGCTGCATTTCCCGGTGGTTCAATGACAGGTGCACCTAAGTTAAGATCAATGGAAATTCTTGATTCTATTGAGAGTTGTTCACGAGGTATCTATTCAGGCTGTATTGGATTTTTCTCGTACAATCAGACATTTGATCTAAATATTGTCATAAGAACTGTCATTCTACATGAGAGTGAAGCCTCAATAGGGGCTGGAGGGGCAATTATTGCTCTGTCAAACCCTGAAGACGAGTATGAAGAGATGGTCTTGAAAACAAGAGCCCCATCAAGGGCTGTGATGCATTTTGATTAGAGCTCAATAGGTCCAACAATAGCCTTTTCTTTATTGGTCAAAGGTCAGAAATAATAAGATTCATTTCATCCTATTAATCGTTATACATTCTCATAGAATCTTAAAGAATGTTGTACTATAGAAAGGTTTAATTGTTTTTTGGGTTAGAAATCCATTGGTTTTCTTTTCAAACAGGAGGGTTCCTTTTCAGTTTTTATAGAAATATAGATGAATTGTTATAGCAATATTTGTGCATAGATGAAATGGCCACAATTTAGGCTGCTGGTTTGTATTTGAGGTTTTTTCTTTTTTTTTTTGTCAGGCAATTTTGTTTCCAAAATGTAATTTGAGTTGAATGAATTGCCGGAGTTTTATTGTATTTCACTCATTTGCCTATGAAGTTGGTGACCTATTGTTTATTGATTTCCTTTTGCATGGTTCTGCTATTATGTTACTGCACAATGGAGGAATCTATTTGTTTAGACGGCAGTTAGTATTTGAAATGAAAATGTTACTGTCATCGCTTTGGAAGGACAGAGCAAGAAGCATTTAGGTGTGTGTACAGAAAAGACTACGCGAGAGAAAACTTTTATTTTAATGATTTTTTAGGGATTTGTTTCTTATTGTTATTTAGGAGTATAATTTTTATTTTCAAATTTTATTTTATGATTTTATTATTAAATACTGGTAAAAATAATTGTAGTCTATATAAATATTTCATTTAAAATTTTTATTTCATTTTATTTTCATATCCGTTGAATAATTTTATTTCATTTTACTTTTATAAAAAATTAAAGAAAAATAAAGTCTTATAAGTTTATGAGACTAATTTGGATATTTAAATTTAAAGAATTCCAATTTTCATCTTAAAAGAATAATTAATTTTTTTTCTTACAGTTTATTTTCTAAATTTTGTATCTGTTCTTTTTACATTCTCTCTTAAGCTGTTACAATTGGATATTATTCTTTAGGTTGAGGTTGGTATATATACAACATCATTTTTCAGGATTTATTTTAACATAAATCGATCATGATTATTCTTTGTGGTCGTCATTAATATATATTACTCTTTTGTTAATACAAGTTAATAATATCTTTTAGCTAATGTTAATCAAAAATTTATTGTTATTGAATTGTATTTTTTTATTGTTGTCAAATATAATATTTTTTATTGATGTCAATGAAGATTAATTTTAATTGATACAAGTTAGAAATTTTATTAACTAGAGTCAATCCCAGGACATATGAATATATTTCTCTACTAACCTTGATGAAGGTTTTCTCAATCAATATTGATAATACTATTTACTCATTGATGACAATTATAGGTATCAGTTAAACTATTCTTCAACTTATATAAGGTTAGATTTTTTTTATTCAATGTTGACATTACTATTTACACATCGATATAGGCCAAAATTATATTTTGTTTGATGTTTGTTAGATTTTCTCTATTAATAATTAATGTTTATAAAACTATTTTATGGTCGATAACTAACAACTAAGAACCTTTTACTTAAAGTCTATTATGTTTATTATTATTTTGACTTAAATACCTTTTTGGTCCTCATTTTCGTAATGTTTGTTGCGGATGATCCTCATTTGATAGAATGTTTAAAATGATCCTCGTTTTTACCGAATGTTTAAAATGGTCCTCATTTTCGTAATTAGTGTTTTATTTTGTCCTTTTCTGTAACGTCGTTTAAATCATTAACGGAGGTGGTACGGTTTGTATTGGGCATCCACATTCACTGTGTACTTATCAATTTCTCGTTGAACCATCAACCGTGCACGAAGTGATACAACACGGTTGCCTCCAACGATTACAACTAGAGGTAAAGGAAGAAGATTGGGACTATAACATACCTATATAATGGATTGCAGGAGGAAGAAGATTGCAGCAACACCAATTGGGAATAGAGGAACAAGATTGCCAAAACTCACCAACTGCCCACACATTCCTTACCAAAACCCTAGCTCACTTATTTATCCCCAAATATCTAATTACCACACATGTACAATACACGTAACACATCCTAATACAAACCGTGCCACCTGTACAATGCTCTGTTAATGATTTAAAAGGTTACAGAAAATGACCAAATAAAACACTAATTGCGAAAATGAGGACTATTTTAAACATTCGAACTGAGGACCATTTTAAACATTCTGTCAAAATGAGGACCATCCGCAACAAACTCTATGAAAATGAGGACTAAAAAGGTATTTAAGCCTATTATTTTTTGTATCATCATAACTAGTGTTATTAAGTGATAATTTTGTATTTAGTGATGATTTTAATACTCCATTCAAACAAAACAAATCAATAAATTCAATGTTGTCAAACAAAACAATTAAAAAATTAATTAAGTTGAAAGGAAAAAAAATCAATATATTTTTATATTTTTCAAAAAATATAAAATTCCACAACCAAATTTATATTAAGTGATATGAAATTCTCTCATATAATTAACATAATTCATTAATAAAAATGTTTATCTAACCTTTTGAAATGACACTAAGCACAATTATTTTATTCATTGTGAAAAATGAATAAGTTTGCAAACGCAAATACCTATTTAACTGCCGTGATTAACTCCTCAGTTTACTACGTTATATAAGGGTCAATTTTAAATTTTGATTTCTTCAAAATATAGACTGTAATTATGTCTGCTGGAAAATGTGATTTGAACATACATATATTTCCACCAAGATGGGTAAATGCACATGATTCATTACATAATTATATTTGAATACATGTGCAAATTTTGTATTATGATACTTAATTTTGTCTTTACCTGACTATTTTTCTTACACATGGTTGTGGAACTTTTGAAATTTGAATTGTAACTAAAATGTTTGAACATGTGGGTTACAAATGTTTATTATATTTAATTATTTGAGGACTATTGGGTATTAGGTTACTTTGCGTTATAAAATATATATAGGATTTAACCCTAATTTTTAAAAAATAAATTAGATTTTAACTTTTAAATATTTTATTTACATTGATTGCGTCTTCCCTATTTTTTATATAAAAATTTACCTTGCTTTTGTTTTTTTTTTCTCTTTTTTTTTTCATATATTTTGTTTAGTTGAACCTTGTTAAAAGCTGTTATTATTTCCCCTCTCTTCCTTTACATTCTTTCTTTTAGAAGTTTGACTTTCTTTTTGTTTTAAATATTGTCTTCTAAATTAACAAAAATTCCAAAAAAATTACTTTTTTTTTAAAATATACACTTCTATTTGGAGAGTTATGTCGAAAACTGTTTTATAAGAGTAGGGAAATGTTTTATGAAAGTAATTTTCAAAATTTACCCATAATGAACACCAACAAATAATGCAACATACCTTCACATAAAGTTGAGTATCTCATATATGCACAACATTTTATGAAAAGTTACAGACTATATACCAAAATCAAATTACTATGAAAATTTGTGAATAGAGAAGAAAAATGAAGAGAAACATATAACAAGTAAAGTTGAAAGTATTATTAATGATCCAACAGAATGAATAAATATTTAGTAAAGTTTGAACAATAAAAGTTCCAAACTCAACCTTTTGTTATCCTCCATTTACGGAGATCCTGTGTTGTGGGCCTTATAATAGAAAAGATTGGTCATTCATTATTCAAAAAATCTTTGGGAGGAACAAGAAAGGTTGAAAATCTTGGTGGTCCTATCAAATGCATTTCTATGTACTCATCATCATTTCAAAAAACCAATCCAATCTAACTACATTTACAAATATAGTCTTTAAGCAAGTTTTAAAGTCAATATATATATATATAATTGATCAAAAAATAGTATATATGATATTAAACTGTAGAGATATATTTTTAATATACAATGTTTGCATAACTGTTTTTTTTTTTTTAACTGAAATAAAGCATGTCTGTATTCATTGCACTTTTCTTGTAAAGGTGTCAACATTTTCAAAGGGCAAACTTATTAGGTTGGTTTGGAATTAAGATTTATTTCATTTTGTTTTAAAATATACTTTACGATAAATTTTAAATAATTATAAATATATCTACTTCTACGTTATGAACAGGAATAATAATTCCATGTGAGACTCTTGTTCACCTCACTCAATTAAACATTTTAATGTATTTGTTCTCAGTGGAAAACTAAATGTTTTATATTTAAAACATTTTAATAAAATGTAATACAACAACAATAATAATTATTTTATATAGATCATTAAATTTAGCCCTTTAAACTTGGCAAAACATGATAATATGTTGGAATTGTACTTTGTAACCACCAAATAAATATTTAAAATAAAATAAATTATATTATATTTTTGTAACGAATGTTTAAACATATTAGAGACAAAATTTGCATATAGTTGTTTCATATATAAACCTAGATGGTGAGCTAACGGAGCAATTTCTTTATCATATCAAGTAGAAGTTTTTGTTTCATTTTCTAAGTTATCACATCTAGACAGTAGTATATAAGAACATCATTAAAAAATATTTCAAAAAGATAATTTATAAACTTTTAGCACTACATTAAAAAGTACAACACTACATTAATTCTACATCTAGACTAAGGAAAAAAATATATATACTTAACACATTAAAATGAAAAATTGAATTAGTATTTTAATTCCTGTTATAACCCTTTATTTTTGTCTTGAATTGCTGCATGCTTTTTTCATACTTTACAGTATACAAAGTAGACTGTTTTTGTTATATGAAATTTTCCCTGAAAAGATGATGCACCATATTGAAATATTAATCATGTTTACATGAGAGGTAATTTGAATTTGAATTGCTAACTATTCAGCAACTTGAATATATATGCATGTCTGCTACGAAAAATCTGATACCATTCGAACTCCGTATCTCAGCTTCTGTATTCATTAAACATGATGGTCAGCAAGTTTTGTATAGATTATTGTAAACAATCACATCAACCACTGTTATAGATTCTATCTATTTCACAAACCTACTCTATTCTATTCAATTAACACACCTTATTTATTCTTCATAACATCATACATGTCTGGTTTTGTAGTTAACTAACTTTATTTTATATTTAACCTATTCTATTACCTATCATAAAAAAATATAACTTAACAATTTTTTTATCAGGTATAAAATTAGGTTTGGTGGAAAATAACAGGCCAAACTTGTTCTCTCTTTCTTTTAGAATTTCATTGGATCCAAACACAACAGCAACATTCATATATTTTGCTTTATATAATAAAGTAGATAAAATAAATACAAATATATATATATGAAACATAAATATACTAGAATGAAGTGCATGCAACAAAAAGACGAATAATTGTATTAAAAGATAAACATAAGCTGCAGATGACAACTAAGAGTGAAGTGACACTTGCCTATAAGGCTTCTCTTCTGCATCAGTTCCATGTCTCTTCCTAAAACAAGACAAAGAACATATAGCCCAGACACCATAACATCACAATATATATAACAAAAATTAAGAAAATAGGAAAATATATTAAAAGTCAGCTTCTCTATGTAGTCGCCATCCAATTATGAAAATAGTATTTTTACTGTCGAGAAATTAATTTAACATATATAATAGCTTTACATTTCTTTACCATAAAGGAAACAAGAAGAAGAGAGTAAAATGTGTTATAAAAATATAAAAAGAAGATAGGCATGTGAAAATAGTTACCCCTTATAATAAATACAGTTTTAACTACTTTATTCAACGTAAAAGAGAGGACTCAATGTAATAGAATTTTATTGTAATAATGTAAAGTTAGAATGCTGTTATTGGAATCTTACGTACATTAGCAGAAGAAACGTTAGAACATGCAGTTAAATAGGTAAAAATAAAGAAGTAAAATTAAAAATGATATTACTTTTATTATTGTAATAATAAATATTTTTACATGTATGAACTCGGTTTATAGATGGAACAATATCATGTTTCTTTTCTCATTTATCCCAAAAAACATGTTCACAGAACTAGGAGTCTGTCATATTTGTAGAGATGTAAAGAAAGGGATCACACCATAAAGGAAACAAGTGACTGTTGTCTAACATGATATTTTTATCAAATATAAATATTTCTTATAAGATTTAGAAACATTGTGGTAGTGTGTTTGATCCTGACATAATGAAAAGCTTTTAGTTTTTACATATGATCTTGTGTTATGAACAATATGTAATAAAAGCGAAGAATTAACAATACGCACGTATAAGTTTGAAACTATATTTGTGGGATGAATGGTTAGAACCTTAGAGTCTGTAAATGTGTTGTTAGTTTTGTCCATTTGATGTGTTTGCTTGAAAAAAGAAAAGAAAGAATGTGGAAGAGTGTTATACCATTTAGCTAGCAACATAATGATACTCTTACACAACAAGACAGGAGGCCAGACACTGCAGTTTGCATATAGCAGTGAAGAATCTTACAAAATTTTCCATATCTGGAGACTTTTTAGCATCATGCATGACGCAAATGCATTTTCTAGTAGAAAAATTTACAGAAACCCTTTTTCCGCACAATCATACCCGTTTTAAAGGACAACTTAAGCTTAGTTACCTTACATTCTGCAAACTTTTCTTAGTGCATGAAACACCTCTTCATAAATTAACTAACAAAAATTTACAAAATTCAGCTTAAGAAGATGTAAAGTGAAATTCATTATTCATCCTTAGATGTAAAAAAAGCAAATGATATTCCCATGGCCAAAGTGAGACAGGAATAGTATAGAATCTACTTTCTCAGACCGAAGAGTACAATTAATCTGCCAGCAGAGGCATCAAACACTGAGGAAGCGGGCCAAGCCAGCATCTTACATCATATGATTACTCTAATAATTTTATTCTCTCTCTATCTCTTTCTTTTTCCGATGTAACCACAGGTTACAAAACATTGCAGTTGCAACCTTAAGTTTCTCTAATCTTATATCACGATGAAACCCATATAAAGACATTATTAAGGTTGAATTACAGTTACAATTAGCAGATCCTTAGAGATTAAGTGGTGTTCTAGTTTTGAAGATTAGAGTGATTGCAATGGTTATTATGGTAATAAAAGAAAGAATTTGGAGAGGAGTGCAGTGAAATGTTGAGGGGGAGAAGAAAAACACAAAATCCTAGAATTGATTTCCCCAGGAGATGTTAGGATGTGGGTGGTCCCACAATAGCCTGACCAATAATGTCCTATTGTAAGCTTTTGACCTGCTTTGACCGTATACCATATTCCCTGCAAACCAATTGAAAGTAGAGAGAGAGAGTGGTCCATTCCTTTTTGTATGAGATTCCCCAGTGGCTATAATGATAATCCTCCAGCTGCTACAATCATGCTTTTACTTTTCCCAGGATCCTTGCCTTTTTTACTTTCTTCAAGCCCTGGCCAGACATGCGTGTGTATCACAGACACCTACCTAAGCTCAAAGAGTGAAAAACTCAGTTCAGTGTGAATCATTCATTAACACTACTACCACAACCTACCCATTCACAACCTCAATGTCTCTCATACCTGCACTTTCACCTTCCATTACACATTACACATATAAGGCTAAGCAACAAGAATAACAATAATAACAATCATACCATTCATTTTACCTCTCTTCATGCTTCTTCATTTACATATCTTAACTCAGATCATATGTATATATTTAAATAATTGTATTTCTTTTTTTTCTACAAGTTCAGCAATATAGCCAACACCCGCTTCTTCAATATCCAGATTCTACCCTACCCTTGTGTCTTCTCGTTGCTTCAAAGGGTTATGGTAAATTGGTGACCAATGTCTGAGGGGGTAAAAAGTCTTAAAGAACGTAAAGAAATAAATTACTGTTACAAAGCAATATTGATCACGCAACTGATTAAAACCTTTGAAAATGTTCGTTTCACAGAGAGTGTGACAGATGATGAGCTGCAACTCCACAGCGTTGTATATCGAGTGGAAACCAATGTCTGAACGGGGTTAAACGTGGCTAAGGACAAAAGAAATAAATAGACTACTGTTGCAAAAGTGTAACAGTTTTGTTTCTGCTGCAAAGTGTTCATTAATTGGTATTCAATCTTTGAGCTAGGTGAAATGTATTTAAAGACAACATTACTGTTAAAAACAACATAGACATCATGCAAAGGAAATGACTAAATAACCGCAAAATATTGGTGATACTGTAGTAGTAAGCATGTTGATTTTGTTATATACTGCATATGTTTATAATACATTGTCGCTTCATTTTAACCTAAAGTTAGATAATCATATAGGTCATCTGGGTGAAATGTAAGACAAAGATAAGAGTAAAACCCTCAATAAAAGCACTGATTTTATTTTTTGATTAATTTCATTAAATATGCATTCAAATCTTAATGGCTCTTATTAATGTAAAATGAAATCAAGGAATTTACACTGAAGAAAATAGAACCAATTAAAATTTGTTATTCAGGAGAATGAGGATGTTATTATGATGGGCACTGCTTATTTTAAGTCTTTGTTAATTTAATCATATTTCAAAAAAAAAAATCCCATGAAAATAGCTTGTAACATTATATATATACGATTAATTAATAATATGTATAATAATAAAAAAAATACCAAATCGAAATTGTTTTCTTCCAAACTATCAATGATTAGAAAAAAAAAAACAGCAGAGAGATTATGTAGCTAGCAAGTTTGTTCCATATATAAATATATTTAATGGCTAAAGACTAGTAAAATAAAATAATAAATAGATGGCTGTATGTAACTGTATGGTATATGACACAGTGTTGCTTCTTTTGAGGCTATTGTTGGTATAATCAGAGGTCATATGAAATGTCCACGAGACAGACAAGCATGGTAACAAGAAGGGTGAGCAAGTAAATTTTTTATAACTTCCATGTTAATTGTCAGGAATAGTTCTAATTTACGGTAACTTGGGGTTCTTGCTGTTTTCCCATGCCCTCGTTTCAAGTGTAGTGAAAAATGATTATCAGATTGAAACTAAACAACAGAGAAAAAAAGCAAAAATACAAACCCACATGTGAGCCCCCAGCTGGTAAATGATGGAATATGTTTCCCCCGTTTAACAACAGTCTGCAGATCACATATGCATCACTCACAAGAACCCTAGGAAAATCTGTTCGATTTCAAGGTTTTGCAATGATGTAAAAGGAAGATAAAAAAGATGTACCTTTGTTCAGTCCTGAGGAAGCACAACCTGTGCCTTTGAAAATGACAATGCCGTGCTTTTCTTGAATAATTGGCCTATATATATATATATATATAGACTGTATATATATCTATATATGACCTCCAACAGTAGGTACAATTCATGATTAATATAACAAAACCAAAGAAAACCCAACTATAGAACAAAATATATAACTCAACCTTGTATTATCATCATCCATTTGAAATTAATCTAAACCACATGATCATGATGATCCTCTCCATGTATGTACATGGAATATGCTTGGCTCCTCATACGCCATCCACGGAGGTCATTGACGGTTCGATGAGCTCTGCAAATGGCATACAGGGAGCCAGGCACATAGACATATGTATGCATGATGATGAATTGATGAATTAAAAGATAGATAGACGCAGAAGAGAAAAGAAAATTAGGGTGAAGTAATGAATGAAATGCATGAATATATGATAGATAGATAGGTAGGTGCATGAGCATGATGATGAATGTGGAGAGAAAGGGAGAGTTGTAGAGAGTAAGAGTGAAGGGGATGGAGGAGGTATATATGGAGGATGAAAGTAAGTGGGTTGAAAGCCCCACTAAAACCCTAATGAATTGGCACAAAAGAAGCAAAGGTAAGGGGATTAAGGTGTGGCTAATAATAGTGGGGTTTTGAGAGGGAAAGAAGGAAGATTGTGGGGTTGTGGTTGCACCCTGAAGCGAAGGTCTGTCACTAAATATAGAGAGGAACAGAAGGAGGAAAGGTAGGTTGGTAGGGGTAAGAGAAAGAGTAAGAGTAGTAGAAGAAGTAGTAGGAGAGAGAGAAATAGAATGGGGTTACTAACCACGCAATTTCCTAAGCTAGACTTATGTTGTTTGAAATCTCCTTTTCTGGGTCGTAAAGCTAAGTGTGCTTTTGCTCTTCTCTGAAACTCGTTTTGTCTGGGAGTGCTTGGAGGACATGGATTCCTCATCACTCAACTTTCTTTAAATAAAAATAAAGCTAAAGAAAGATAAAGGAGGGGAAGTATTACCAAAATGTGCCTTCTTTTTTCCTTTTCCTTTTCCCCCATCACCTCTATCTTTCTTTATCTACTTTTTTTTTTTTTTTTTTTTTTTTTTTTCTTTTTTTTTTTTTTTTTTTTTTTTTTTTTTTTTATTTTTTTTTTTTTTTTTTTTTTTTTATATTTTT
>Ga0214545_1002653_pt1 | contig 34447 bp, 23 predicted proteins | sample CNSS4metaG_FD_160064 | JGI IMG/M metagenome (GOLD analysis project Ga0214545, IMG submission 160064) | Root nodule microbial communities from cowpea collected in UCLA plant growth center, Los Angeles, California, USA - CNSS4 | ecosystem: Host-associated > Plants > Roots > Nodule | place: USA...
CAGCCTGAGCGAGGGGTTGGGCGAGGCAGTGCGCTGTTTGGACGCTTGTTTGTTCTTGGATGATTGGTATTGGTTTGGGAATGAATGTTATGATGAGAAACATGTATATAATGGAGTATTATGTGTGCTTGGCATGATTCATGAATTGTAAATGATGAGTTTAGTATGAATTCGACATGAGACATGAAAGGGTTGGTATCAATGTGACATGGTAACGATATGAGATGGAGTTCCATATTTTGGGTTCGAGAATAAGGAGTTGGTATGACTTGGTTGAGAATACGAAGGCGATGAATCATGAGAAACTGTATGAGATGTATGTATATATTTGTGTGTATGCATGTTGAATCTGTTTGGTTGATTAAGAAAGTTTGGTCCGTGTCAGTGCGTAATTCCTTGGGATTCTCTAGGTGGGATTCCCAGGGTCGTGCTTCAGTGGTCAGGACGTAATTCCATGGCCCCTGTTAGTGGGTGTCCATGGTGGTGCCTCATCTGTATAACTAGGTAAGGATTCAAGGTAAGGTTGCATCCTGACACTCTAAGGAGTCAATTAGTCTCACCTAGAGCAGACTGACTCCTGTGGTGAGAGTAGCAGGAGGCCTGAAATTCATTAAGGGCGAATCTTGTGGTGAGGGAAAATTGATCCATCGTAACACTTGCAACACATAGCTCGGGGGTGAGTAGAGGTATCCACCACAAGTGCAAGCATCCGCTGAATCCGACCAAGTTATACGTATCCGGATGAGTCGAGTCGAGTCGTAGTGTATTGATTGAAAGGTCATAACATGCTTGGTTGTTGTATGGATATTGGATGGTGAACGTATATTTGACTGTATGATGAAAATGTTGTTGGCTCTAGCTTACCATGTTTGTTGTATGGTTGTCTTGTATGTGGCTATTCTTTCTTGCGATGATCATCAATTTAAATTGATGGGAGCAGATGGGCGAGGTTCCTGCGGTCAGCAAGGAAATGGCGATTCCGCTGCTCAGCCATCTAGGCTGGACTTTATGTTTCTTTTTTTCATGGGTTTTCTTTAGGGCTACGGCCCATGCATTGCTCTATGCTTTACTATTCTACTCTTATTTTGTTAGACTTTTACCTGGTTTTCGTTGGCATCGTGGTTGTAGGGGTTGTGTTAAGGACCCCAAGACTACTCTACATTACTATCTTGTGTGACGTCTCTTTTAATTTCGCTTAATAATTAAATGGGACGTTACGTACGAGATCTTTGTTTCATTTCCTTCTCTATCAGAAAAAATGTATAATGGTATCACACTAGTACTTGCCTATTTACTATTCCAAATATTAATTAAATAGTTTGTAAAAATTATAGCAAAGAAAATATCATAATGAAGTATTAAATGTAAAAAGTGTATACATCTTTTCTCTAATAAAAAAGATCAAAAGATAAATTATAGCTATATAAATGTAGATAAAAGATCGTGACAAAAAATAGAAAAAAGATCAAATAGTTATAAAATTAATAAAATGACTAAATATATTTCAGTAATTTATAATAGGGATGAATATAAAGATGGAGGCGACATAAAAATGTACAATTTATCTTATCTCCTTATCAATCTAAAAAATTAGATATTATATGTACCAATATTTATACCCATTCATGTCTTGGTGAGATCAAGTTCATTTACTATCTCTAGAACAAATAACGATTGATTGTTTTTTTTTCTCTTATTAATCTTTAGAAAAAATAACGATCGATTATTTTGTTGCAGTTCCCCTTAAATAAATAAATAATTATTATATCTATCTTTGCCTGCTCCATATTTACTTCTTCGAACACTTTGAAACATTGAAGATGTGCAAAATCCTCATTTCCACATCCTGTTTTCCTGAATTTTATCTCATAATTTCTCACCATTAAAGTTGTGTGAAGGTTGTCTGTAGTGGTTAGTACAAGATCGTTACTGAATTGTTGTTGTTGATTTGAAGTAGATAACAGTTGATTTTTGGGTGTGTTTTTTCGGCGTGGTGGTCTGAGGTGTTAAAGGGTGGTTAGATTAAGTACAGATGAACTGGATTATAAAATTTGTTTTTTCTTTACTGGATCAATTTCGAAACCGATTTGTGAACCTGATTTTAACCAGATTTCGTAATCCGAAGGAGTTTTAAATCGATTTCCAGGATTTGTCGTATGATATAGGGTGTGTGAAATCCGTTTGAGAGTGAAATTGTGTGAAAATGAAATAAGGTTTTTTTCTAGTCAAGGTGTCAAAGGCTAATTTGGTCATTTTATAAAGTTTGGGTATGCAAGAAGAAAACAATGGAATAACGAGGGAGGAAGACTAATCATTTCAAGAGGAACTATGTTCATTGCTTCTTCCTTTTGATTGTATGAGTTTTTTTGCCAAACAAGTTACTAAACGGAACGCTTAAAACACTATTTTCACTCTCTACTTAAACATAAATATCATTTTTTAATAAAATCTAAAACTAATTTTTGCACACATATCACGCATATCTTAAATATATATATATATAACGAATTAAATTAGAACTTAAGCATAAATTATATTTAATTATATTTTTCAATTTATTTTCTTCAATTATATTAAACCCAAAATAAGTAATTTCAATCATAATCATACTATTGATGTTATTCTTGTCTTAATATTGCTGAAAGGGAATTAAAAATATTTAAGATTTATTTTATTAATTTAAAAATTAACTGTATTATTTTGATAAAATAATTATTTTACTATCCTAGTTCAATTAAGTCAAAAAAATAATTATATCATATTATCTTTAGTTTAGGAAAAAAGGACATTGAAAAATTAATCTAGATTTATTATATATATATATATATTAGTCAAATTTAAGAATAAAACTTAAAATTAAATCTTACTTAATAATCTAAAAAAATAAATAATTTGTAAGAAAGCTTAAAACTTTCAAAGGTTGTTTATAATTAATCACTTAAGAAACATGGTTATGCAATGCAATTGCCAATATATTCGTACAAGACAAGAGACTAGAAATTGCAATGTTTTGGTATAATTTAAGAAAGTAAACCTTCTCGATCTTTGAAAAAAGAAAATCTACGCAGTCAATTGTGACGATTTGATAGTTTTCTAAAACCTCACACTTAAAATACGAATATAGTACACTAATAAATTATAATGAATGTGCAACGATATTGGTGAGAGGATTTTGGTTGAATGTACAATAGCCTAAATTGTCATAAAGTTATTCATATTTAAAAATATTTTTTGACCTATTCAAATTAACTAATTTTAAGAGACTTAACATTTGATTCACAATCCAATGTTGAATGATAAAAAATTCATATTGTACATGTTTAAACACATGTGACTATATTAAATATTACTTTTTTATGATGAACAATTTATATCAATACTACATAAAATAAATAATTTTAAAAAATAGTTACTTTTTCAACTCTATATTAAAATATAAGAGCAGAAGTTTCACTCCCTTGATTAGTAAAAAATATTTAGAATTATGTTCCAAAATTTAAATGGTCATTGTTTTGAACAGGTTAAAGTGATACAAGTTTAAAATATTTAGGATTACAATATATAAATGGTCATTGTCTATTTCTTAAATAACCTAACTATGCGTAGAGTGACCCTTTTTCAATGTCAAATTCATCCCCAAATCCATAAGTACATGCTATTCTGAAATAAAATAAAACAATATATGTTTATATAAGAAAAAAAATATTCTTCAATTTGCCTTAATTGTATAATTAAGAATTTGACGCGCCATTTAGTAAATCGTATAAAACAAATTTTAAGTTTAAACATGAAATTTAAGCAAATTTAAAAAAAAATTATCTAAATTTTCGAAATTAGTAACATAAGTTTCTCAACGAAGTTATTTTAAAACATATTTATAAACTTTTAAAGATTGATTGAGATTCGTGGAAAGATAAGACTTTTTTTTCTTTTTTGTCGGCTGCTTTTTGAATTTCAAAGTTCTGGATGACATAAGAAGGAAGTTATCAATAAACTATTTTTTATTCTATTTTTAAATAATGTGGAACTTTTAGATCTATTGTAATATTTTTATTTTCAAGATATTAGAATTTGTTTTTGAACTCTTTTTAATAGCCTCCTTATGGATGGTTTTTATCCAAAGGTGAAACGTAAATAAGAAATTTGAAAAGAGTGAGACTTCATTTTTAAACTTGCAAGTTTTTTAATGATGAGATAGAAGTGTGTTATCTTGAAACCAGTTTTTAAAAAATAATTATTCACACAAAAATTATCCAACAATTAAAATTGTTAAAAAAAATAGTAAAATCAAAACTTTTCTTGCAAAATTCTATTGTAAAAAGTATGAAAATTTCTAATATTAATGCATCTCATGTCCTCTTCAAATCAATCCCTCTTGACAATTAAAGAGAATGACAACTAGAGAATTAATGAAAAGTACAGTTTCCGATGAATGTATTTAGATAACAACTTGACAGTTAATGAAAAGTCATTCACTTTTTCAACGAGCATGATTATTTAATAGTCGAATGTCAGCTAATTTATTGATACAACTTCTTAAAAGTAATTTGAAACTGAGAATTATTTTTAATTTTGGAATATATCGAATTATAGTTAATGCAAAACTTGAATAAAATAATGAAAGATAAGACATAAGAGTATGTGTATATATAGAAGTTGAAACAAAGGTATTAGCATCCATCATTATTCCTAGAACCTCAGTTAAATACTAAATAATACGATAATGGTGGTTGCAGAAGCAAGAGTTGTGTCCCTTACAACTTCACTTTCTTCTCACACTTCACGTTCTTTCATCCATCATCCTCCATGCATCTTATCCTTACAAACATCACCACCACATATCATGAAGCAAAACAAATTATCCATTAAATCGGTTGCTTTCCGCGACAAGGTATTTCTCTTACATCTAAACCTCAAACACTGATTTCCATAGATGTCTTTATAAGATTCTTTGCTGGACTCTTCTTCTCATTCGCTTTCATATGAATATTCTGCTTTTATCATTCTCTGCTATGATTTTGAGACGGATATTTCTTTACGTATGTTACAGATACCAATTGTTCTTAATAACTAACGGTCCCGTTTCGCAAAGAAGAACATAAACTGATAGAAAAGAAATGAGAAATAAAAAGTCAAGTAAAATAAATTCTAGTTTACTTTTCGAAAATAAAGAAAGAATAGCTTATTAATATTATTTTTTGTTTGTGATATTATTATCAATAATAGTATTTATTTATTTACTTTATGTTTAGGATAAAAACATAAGTTAGGTTCAACCTTTTCTTAGGGTTGTATGTAGAACATGTATTTCAAATTAGGGTGTTGAAAATCAAACGTTTGACCCATCTAAAAAATAATAAATATGAATCTAAATCATACAAAAAATAGTACATATTGTCTTCTTATTTTTCGAATCTATTTCTCTTAAACCGAATAATTTAATTTGATTGAAGAGTAAGAGTTGGATAAATTTATTTATCATATTTAAATATAAAGTATTATTTATTGATATTTAAATCGGCACTAACGTACGTACATAAGTATATCCATTAAAAATTGTTTTATTGTACTTTACTTACTAAAAAAACACATAGGTATTATTATAATTTTTATCCACAAAAATTAATTGACAGCATTAATTTTTATTTTAAATTTTTTATAGAATGTTTATCACCTTTTTTTTTTGTAAAAAGTATTTTATAATTTTATAGTAACAAAAATGTTAAAAATCGATTCAAATGGAAATTTTTAAATATTGGTTCGATTTAATTTGAATATTATATTAAATTAAACTAATTTTTACATTGGATCCAGATCACTATTTAGTGAAAAAACTATAATTAAATCGAACTGCAACACTATTCCAAAGTTTATATAAAACCTTTCAGATCTATATGCATTATTTGTCTATTAGAATTTTACAAATATATATAGACAATAAACAATAATTTAAAAAAGTTACTTAAAGTCTCGTTTAAAAAATAGTGTACGTTGATAAAAAAAAAAAAAAAAAATAGATCAAAAAAAAAAAAAAAAAAAAAAAAAAAAAAAAAAAAAAAAAAAAAACTTGTTCGTACACACTAATAATTAGTTGAAACAACTTTGAAATATTAAAAACACTAAAAATTAACTAAAATAACATGTGAACCATAATACCTAAAAAAGAGAGGAACAAAGAAAGGCAAGTTTCTAGAAAGATGGTTTTGAACTATACCAAACATATCATTTTCCACTATAGTGTAACATATTATTTTAGTGTGATTGAGTTCTATACCAAACATATTATTTAATTGCTTTCCATTACGAATATTAAAAGGAAAATTAAAAAAGATGTAATTACTTATAGAGGTTTCTAATTAATTATGGATATAAAAATCATTACACTAATAATAAATGAAAATATTTATTTATGTTCTTTATATTTACATGAATAGTGACACTATGGAACGATATATAATACTTTGAAAGCAAAACTTTTTTACTCCTTATTTTTTCATTAAAATGTGTTACAGATCGCAAGAGCGATTAGAAACTTCAAAATTTTCACCATTTTTTACTGGGTTTTGTGATGTTGGTGGTTGTAGGTGTCTACTGAAACTGATCCTGGGACAAAAAAACTGGAGCAAGTTAAGAGAACCTGCCAAGAGACACTGTTAAAGTCGAGTGATCCAACAAAAACATTGAAGATAATTGACATGATTCAAAGGTTAGGAATTGGGCACCATTTTGAGGAAGAGATCGATGTAAAACTTGGAAAGGTAGGGGATTGGGATTTTTCTCAAGACCTCTTTTCCACAGCTCTTCAATTTCGACTACTCAGACATAATGGCCGCCATGCTTCTTCTGGTACACTCATATTCAGTCTTTGCAAAGTTTGTTTCTGAATATGTTGCCAATTTGATTAATTGTGTCCATTGGTAACAGATGTTTTCAAGAAATTTTTGGACAACAATGGGAACTTCAAGGAATCAATTACCAATGACATTTGGGGGATGTTAAGTATGTATGAGGCATCATATTTAGGTGCAGAAGATGAACAAGTGTTGCAACAGGCCATGGATTTCTCCAGTGCTCATCTGCAACAATCACTCCCACTTCTAAGTCCTGATGTAGGGAATCACGTTGCCAGAGCCTTAACACTTCCGAGACACCTACGAATGAGTAGGTTAGAAGCTAGAAACTACATCGAAGAATATAGCCAAGTGAGAAGCCAGATGCCATATCTTCTGGAAATGGCAAAGATAGACAATGCCATGGTTCAATCAATGCACCAAAAAGAATTAGCAGATATCTCTAGGTAATCTTGTGTTGAATTTGGATTCTCGTTGAATATAACGATGAACACTGATTTTGATATTTTGAAAAGAAATTTAATATAAATGTTACTTTTACTTGATTAGGTGGTGGAATGACATGGGACTAGTTGAGAGGCTTGGTTTTGCAAGAGATAAACCAGCAGAGTGCTTTCTGTGGACAGTGGGGGTATTCCCAGAACCGTGTTATTCAAATTGTCGCATTGAACTTGCAAAAACCATTTGTATTTTGCTAGTTATGGATGATATTTTCGACACTTATGGCACATTGGATGAACTCGTTCTTTTTACCGAGGCAATCAAGAGGTTTGCATCTAAAATTTGTGTGAATCAGAATCAGCTGGCAACATGAATAACCAAAATATGAAACCTCTGTTATTATTTTCAGGTGGGATCTTGATGCGATGGAACAGTTGCCTGAATATATGAAGATAAGCTATTTGGCGTTGTATAACACCACCCAAGAAATTGCATGTAGAATTCAAATGGAGCACGGACAAACCGTTCTTTCTTGCTTGAAAAGAACTGTAAGATTTTGCATGTATCCTTACAATTTGAAACATGTATGTAACTGTATAGAAGAGTAAGAGGTTAATGAGAGATTTTTGCTTAATTGGTGCAGTGGATAGACATATTTGAAGCTTTTCTGAAAGAAGCCAAATGGTTCAGCAACAAATATGTGCCAACTTTTCAGGAATATTTGGCTAATGGGGTGATTTCTTCAGGATCATACATGGCATTGGTGCATGCAACTTTTCTCATTGGGGATGGTATCTCAAACAAAACCATTTCCATGATGAACCCATATCCAAGACTTTTCTCATGCTCAGGGGAAATTCTTAGGCTTTGGGATGACTTAGGAACCTCAAGGGTATTGATTTTAATTTGATTGATCTGAAGTCAAAAGTAACATTATACCTAAATAACCTAGTTGTTGTTCGTTAAAAATAATGTTGGAACAACAAAGTGATACTGATGACAAGTTGTTGATGTTTCATGAATTCAGGAGGAACAAGAAAGAGGAGATAATGCTTGCAGCTTACAGTGTTTGATGAAAGAAAATAATATTTCAGATGAAAGTGTTGCCAGAAAACATATAAGAGGATTCATTAGGAACTTATGGCCAGAGTTAAATAGTCTTGCTTTGACCACAACCTCTTTGCCTTTCTCAGTTATAAAGGCTTCTCTTAACATGGCTAGAACTGCTCAGGTAATTTATCAGCATGGAGATGATCAGAACACATTCACAGTTGATGATTATGTCCAAACATTACTCTTTACACCAACTCTCAACAATTGAGATGAAATTCATCTATCAATTAATTATCGATTATCTGTCACAGGAGAAGCAAAGTTTGTATTAGCTATTTGTACCATTATTCTGCCTTTAATTGCCCTTTTGTTCATTCCGATTAATACAAGTTAAAGTGAAGGTGAATTTAAGATTATCACACAATTTGTAAAATGAGAATATATATATATATATATATATATAATTGAAATATTTCATATATTCACGCATTCATTTATATAGTTCAATATTAAACACTTCTCAATTTGTCAACCATCAACTATAGAAAAAATATAAAGGATCAAAGCTCCAGAACTACAATTGAATCCTAATTCATTATTCAATGTCAATAACAACCATATTTCAAAATCAAACAATTGAACAACATACTCATTTTTGTCCGCTATTACTCGGATGGAATGATCTCATCCAAATGAATTTCAATTTTTTCCTAATAACTTAGATATAAATTTATAACAGAGTTAATTTCCCTTTTTTTTTCTGTATTCTATTAAAAATAGGAATATGAAGCAAAACATCACTGAAGATTCTTTGATCATCTTAATTAAAACTTTAAATAATAATCTTCAAACATCTCTCAATTAATCTAAAACTCACAAACCCTTTTTCTTCCAAATAAACCTAGCATGCATGTACGTCCTAGAAGAGATGAAAATTAGAAAAAGGAGAAAGAAGAAGGAGTTTTTCCATAATTTTGAATTTGAGATATAAAATTTCATACTAATAGGAATTCTTTTCATATGTATTATGTACATTTTTATCTGTCATAGATTAGTTTTGTGCATTGTAGTAATTAACGATTTCTAAGGTCGCCACATTTATGCATGAATAAGTTACCACAATATTTTCGGTTATTTCATTTCAATTGCACATTTCTTCCGTTGTATTTATTTTTCATTTTCTTTGTGTACAAAAATATTTTTAACTATTTTTTTTGTATTTTTTATTTTAAATTTGAGACACGTACAATCTTAAATGATGTCTATGTCGTGTAATATCTTAATTTCTAAATATATTTGTAGGATCAATTTATAAAAGTTTAATCATAAATTCATGACAAAAAAAAATCTATAAATGGGGATGAAATGACTTCAAATAAAATATATTTATAATTTAAAAGAAAAAACAATTGAACCACAAATTGAGGCATGCCTGTATAAATAGAACCAGATCAAAATGTGCAATTGTGCACCAACAAAAAAAGTTGGGTCTAATTATTCGAACCAAATTGTTTGTGTGTCTAGACTAATATATATTTATCTTTTGTTGGATCGACATGGGAAGCGGAAAAGTGAAAAAAAAAAATACAGAAAAAGAGATAAAAAGAAGAAGAAACTTTAGTTTGTATTAGAAATATAGAAATAAAATGAAAATGCTTCAATTATATTATTAATAATATCCATTTATTATATTCACAATAAAGTATTTGAAAGTAAAAAATCGACTTAATTAGTTATGTTTAAATCCTAAGTCAAACACATAAATTTATAAAGTTAAATAATTTCAGAGGTCCCCATTTTGTAACAGAATCTTAAGTAGGTCCCTCCACTTTTATTTGACTCAATTGAGTTCCTATTTTGGACAATTCGTTACAATAAGTTACCACAATACTTTTTTGATTTTTTGATTTTTTTAATTTTTTAAATTTTTTTAAATTTTTTTAAATTTTTTTAAATTTTTTTAAATTTTTTTTAAAAAAAATTAAAATTGCCACGTGTCAATCTGACATTGTGTCACGTGGCAGAGACAATGTGATGTAACAGTGACAGTACACGTGTCACTATTGGATGTGAAAAGTCTCAATATAGTCTATGTATTTGTTATTTTGTCTCAATTTAGTTCCAATTTTTTAAAAATTGAATCAATTTCATCTCTATATCAAATTTAATTTTTATATAAATTTTACAATAGTATTTTTATTATAGTTGATATTTTTAACAAAATTAAATTTATTTAAATGTATATTTTGCATTGATATTTATTTAAATTTTATTTTAAATATTTATATATCTATAAATAGATCATGTTGTAGAGGCACAGAAGAATGATAATAAATTGGATCGATAATACTTATAACTTAATTCGTAACAAAACAATTCACAACTTGTCTTACTATTTTTCAGATATTTGTTTAAAAAATATTTGTCTACTTTAAAAGATCAACGAATATCATAAATATTTATAAATATTTTAAAATATATTTATAAATTTTTAAAATAAAATTATAAAAAACATAAATTAAATTTTAATTTTAACTTTTTCAAAAACAAAATATCACAAATAATATAATATCCATTTATTAATAAATATTAAAATATCAATTGTCTACAAATAATAAATATCCATAAATGCCAAATATTTATCATAAATTTTATTTATAAATACTCATCACCCATTCCTGGTAAATAATGTAAAGATGACCCATTTTTGTTATTGTACGTTCTTCTTATTTAAGGAAAGCAAGCTGCACCACTAGTTCTCTGTATTCTGGACCATCGTCCCATATTAGAAAAAAGATGAATTCGTAGTACTTGGCCCACTAATCAAGCATGTTGATCCTCATGGCCATGCCTGCACCACGTACAGTAATTTAAACATATGTCAATTAAAATAGAACAAACGCTTAATGTGAAATTTGTTTTAGGGTAGAGATGTAAAAACGGATAATTTGATCCGAACTGGTATGATCCATTATAGGTTGGTTTAGTCAATTCAATCTGGTTCACTTATTAGTGAGTCAAAAAAATTCAAACCTAGCTCTGTCTACTACGGATTAGTAAGTTAAACGGATTGGCTCTCACTCACTCACTTAATTAAAAAAATACAATTTTCTTTTTTTTAGTCAAAAATAAATTATAATTTTGATTAAAATATTAAAAAACTTCAATACAATCCAAAAACACATTCCAAAAAGATGTTAAACTCCAAATACAAACCAAAATCACAAAAATACAACTTATCAATGTGTTGGCTAAAAAAAATCTAACATGACACAAATTCAAAGTCCAACTTAATAATAAAATGGTTAAATATGTTTTTGGTCTCTTCACATTCAGTGAATTTTGAAATTAGTCCATTTCAAAATTTTGGATCAATTTAGTCATTTATATTTCGAAATACGTGGATTTAGTCTTTTTAATCAAATTTTGTTAAGTTTTTTGACATTTCAAATGTGTTTCATAATAGTATTTAACTTAACATTAAAGAAAAAATGTATCAAACATTATAAACAACTCAAATACTATCCTGAAATTCGTACGAAACATCAAATAAACCTAACAAAATTTGATTAAAAAGACTAAATCCACGTATTTCGAAAACTGAAGGACTAAATTGGTCTAAAATTTTAAAATGGACTAATTTCAAAATTCACTGAAAGTTAAGGGACCAAAAACATATTTAACCCATAAAAAAACACAAATATGACCCTTTATTTGTGGGTTGGTGAATCAACCTGACTCACCACAGGTTCAACCCGGGTGAGCCTGGTTCTAGGTGGACCGGATCAAAAATAAACCCTAATTGAAATTTATAAATATTTTCAATCCAACCTTATCCGAACCTGTGATGGACCGGATTGGATCGCGAGTTCCAATCCATTTTGATAACTGTACTATAGGGAATTAATTGTTGGTGATGATGAATTAAGAGATGATTTGAGCGTTCGTTTCACTCGATATGAGAGTGAGGTAAGGTGATCATTTTTTGGGATGATGTGATTTTTCAATTCCACATGGTTGGAGCTGATTTGAGTGGATATTATATATAAATACCATTTTATCCTCAATTAAAATGGTCATACTTTCACTTTGAACTAATCCACGCAAGACTCAAAGGAAGAGGGATCAAATCCCTTCACTTGGAATTGATCCACAAGAGCTTGGAACCAACCCACGAGACTTGGAACCCCAGCTTGGAACCAATCCAAGAGAATTTGGAACCGATCCAATGACAAAGGATCTGATTCCCATCTCTAGAGAATCGATCCAATGCACCTTATGAGAGTGGATCTGATCCTATTTGCTTTGATCCACACATGGATTACCAAAAGTAAAAAGTTATTTTATACATATCATTTTTGTATTTATTGAAACATTTTTTTTAATCTTAATTTTATTAAGGGTATTTTGGTAATTTTAATTTTATATATATTCAATTTTTTTTAATTTATCACATCACTTGAATTACACACAAAGTTTTATAAACTTTATTTCTAAATTCACTCACTATCACCTCTAAATCCGGTTTTTTTCCCAAATTGGTGCAATTTTTTTTCCAATTTCCTAAAATGGTGCAGTATTTTTTTAAATTCCCGACAGAGGTAAGTCGTGAGAAAATGGCACGACTTCATCTTGAAGAAGTCGTGCCAAATTAAGGCGAATTTGATTAAAATAAGCTGAAGTCGTGCCAACATGGAGAGACTTCTGTGTTATGAAGAAGTCGTGCCATATTCATACGACTTTAATTAACATTTAAAGCAAAGTCGTGCCAATATGGAAAGACTTCAATATTAAATTGTTAATGAAGAAGTCGTCCCATATTGGAGAGACTTCAGTGTTGTATTGATAATGAAAAAGTCGTACCATATTGGCACGACTTTGCTTAAAATATTAATTAAAGTCGTCTGAATATGGCACGACTTCTTCATAACACAGAAGTCTCTCCATGTTGACACGACTTCAGCTTATTTTAATTAAAATCGCCTTATTTTGGCACGACTTCTTCAAGATGAAGTCGTGCCATTTTCTCACGACTTACCTCTGCCGAGAATTAGAAAAAAAAACTGCACCATTTTAGGAAATTGGAAAAATAATTGCATTAGTTTGGGAAAAAAACCGAGAAAGGAAGACACGTTGATTGGGGAGGAACAAAGTCTCACCAAACCCAAGATAAGTAGAGGTTGACACCACTTGAACCAATGTTCAAGAAGATACTAATAGTGGAACACTCTTAGAAGAGCAAAGCTCACACATGCACAGAAAGGAGTCTCTCAATTTAACATTAATCAACCTTTTAGATGTGATCTAGAGGCTCCCTTAAATAGACATGAGTAGGAACCTCTAAGCAAATATAATAAATATGTTTAAAGAAACTAGGGCAACCTATGGGCATCTCCATTGCCTTGGGTTGGGGGGGGTGCAAGAAGGGTCTCTTAACAATTACGAAGACATGTTTCTAGAAGCTAGAGCAACTTATGGGAAACTATCTTGCCTTGGAGAGCAAGGAACACGATTTTCCACTTCTAGAAGGTCAAAGGTGACCTCTCTTGACTCCTAGGTCATCCCCAAGGTTTTGGGCCTTGATTCCAAGCTCCATTCTTCCAAAAAGGTGCGCCCCTTATCAATTTTGGTGTGTCCAAGAGCAATCCTACAAAAATAAGAGAGTAATCATGAGTCTAGAATTTATGATAAGACAAGAAAAACTGAATCAAATAAAAGAAAGAAGGTGAAGAAACTTGCCTTCTAAACATAATTATTTTCCCTAAGTGTATGCCTCCATCCTTGGTAGGGGTTAGGGACTAATCAATGGTTCTCAATTTTTTGTTTGTTATTTTTTAGTTATAGATAGGATGGCAAATAAATTTGTCTTCATTATTGTCTACACATGTTCTCACATTGATGAGAATCCTCGCAATAATTAGATATAGGTATGAGTACGGATAATATTCAATTTTTCAATTGGGTGCAGGATGGTAATAGGTATGTACAATACATATTTGGCATGTTCTCGTTCCTATATCGCTCCCAATACCCATCCTTATATAACAACAATAATAAATAATCATAATGATAATATCTCAAAGGTCTAGTAATGCCTTCCCAATTGTGAGATTCATTATTGTCGTGATGAAAGTGAAACTACTTAGTTCTCTAGATTTTTTAGGTTGAGACTTTTGGATATTGGCACTACATCCAACTTCTAGCTCCATTATTTCTCGATTATTGAATTTTCTCTTCTTTGTCAATTGTCCCTTCATGAATCTGGCATAAGTTTGCATTTGTTCCAACACTTCAATGAATGAAATATTGATATACAATCTCTTAAGAATGTCTAAAAATATTGTAAATTGTCTCTCATTGTCTTTCTTTCATGGAGCATGTGGGAGGATTATTTTGAGCTGTCAAAATACGTTAAAACCCGTGAACCAACCTAGTCCATCACGAGCTAGAGTCGGGTTGGGTTAAAAAATTTGCAAATTTTACTACGAGCCAAAAATGAACCCGGTCCACTAAGAACCCAGCTTACCTCGGTTGAACCCATGGTGAGCTAGGTTAGATCACCAGCCAAACATTAAAAAAAACATCACTCTTAATTGGCTATTTCTTCTTACACCTACCTTTTTACTTCCTGCACCTCCCATAAATTCTATTATCACGTCATCTTACCTATGACTTTTGAGATTATTTAGATTTTAATTAGAATTATAATTTAGTTTTTGGGATGAATGATTTATTTATTGTCTAAAATGAGAACTAACAAATTTTTAAAATAGGTTTGGACTTTTTGGATTTTGGTTACACATTAAAAAACCTGTTAGATTGAAGAAAAAAAGTTGTTTCTTTTTTAATTAAGCGAGTCAACCCGTTTAACCTACCAAATCGTGATGGATTAGGTCAGGCTCAAATTTCTAGAGCTCACTAATAAATGAGTCGGGTTGGGTTGGCTCACTAAATGGCAAACCCGTGGTGGGCTGGCCCGTTTGGACAACTCTAGGATTAATCACTTCTTTTTCTTTATTTTAATTCCTTTTTCTTTCTCCCCCTCTTCTAAAATTTTTTCATTTCCTTTTTCTTTTTCATCACTTTTATTCTCCTCATTATTCAACTCGACATCACACTCATTCTCATGTAGGGATGACAATGAGGTGGGGTGGGGACGAGTTTCACTATCTCATACCCATCCTCATGGAAAAAATTAATCCCTATCCCCATACTCAAATCCAACAGGTATAAATTTTGTCTTATCTCCATACTAGATAACGGGTATATTCTCATACCCATACTCATACCCTTTTTTTACCGTTTCAGTATTAATTAATTAATTTTTATAAAATAATAAAAAATTACGATAAAAGAAACATATATTATAAAATATTCAATATTGAGAAGAGGGTTGTTTCTTTGATATTGAATGTTTAGAATGAAATTATAATTGTATATATTTAAAATTAGAATACCAAATAAAATTTCATGAGAACTAAAACATTTATTCATTAATGGAACCTAGTTGACAAAATTTAAAAATATTTTAAGAAAAATATAAATGGAAAACAAATATTTCAATTAAAATATATTTTAAATATTTGTTTACTTCAATTTTTTAAATTCTAATGAATGATTTTTGATACACTAATAAAAGTTATAATACATCACTTGATCAAAAATCACGTAAAAAAACAAATATTAAACTATTAATAATAAAATTTTAACATAGATTTTGTATCTTTTAAACTTCAATATAGTTGGATGGTGATAAAAAAATTCATGGCAATTACATTGAATTTGTACATTATAGTAAAAAAAAATTATTTATACAATTATAGTGACAAAATTATAGGATGATTGATAATGAGTTAAAAAATAAAAAATAATTATATAAAATATATCAAAATAATATTCTACATGATAAAAATAAACAACAAATAAAAATATTAAAAAATTATCAAATGTGTGTCTTAAAAATAATTTGAGAGAGTATTGAATGAAATCGCATAAAGAAAAACATATGTATAATTAAGGGTACGATAAGATAAAAAAACCATAGAAACATAAGAAAACTTTTCAAATATCAACCAAGAAATAAGGAAATTTGTTTTAGCGAAACAAAAGAGTTTATCAAATGAAAAATAATAATAATAATAGAGTAAAGAGGATCATTTTTTTATATTATCTAGTAAATGAAAGATTTGTGTTATTAAACACTTAAATAGAGAGGATTAAACATTCTCATGTGAAAGAAAAATTACAATAAATAAAAATATTCAAAAAAAATAAAAATATTCAATTGTGAGACATAAAAAATATTTAATTGATATACATCATTTGAACACAATTGCATAAATGTTATGATAAGATGAAAAATATATTGGAGATTTGAATGAATTTCATGACCAACAAAATAATTAGAAGAAATAAAAAATAGAAAGTGTGTAGTAATATATATATATATATATATAAGGTTACTTAATTAACTATGAATATTTTAATAATTTAAATAGGACGGGGATATGGTGGGACAAGTATTATGGTGGGTATGGGGACGGGGATGGGGCGAATATGTACATCCCCATACTCATGTGAAAAGGTTGGGAATTCCCTATACCTATATACATGCCCAATCAATGTAGAGATTCTCCATCAAAATAGGGACAAGTTCGGGCAATAGCCACGGGGCTAGTTTATTTGCCATCCCTACTCTCATGTTTAGCTACCTCATTTGGCTAAACTCAACTTCTTTTTCTTTCTCTAGATTATCACATATTCCCTTGCCAATAACAGTACCTCTCCTAGTTGTGATAGCCTTGTATGGTTCTTAGGATTGACTTTTGTTTTGGCTGAAAAATTGATTCTCTTGGTCATCAGCTAATTTTTTGGTTAGTTATCCTACATGAATTTCCAAATTCCTGATAAAGGCCCTAGTATTTTTCTAACTGGTTGTCAAAACTTGCGTGAATTGTGTTAGAGTTTCTTCCATATTTGACAACCTATCTTGACAATATGGTTGTTGGCCTTGATAAGATACCTATTGCACTTGTCTTTCAAAAGGTGCATCCTTTTTGTTGTAGCCAAATTATTGATTCTGGGTTTTTCTCCAACTAGAATTTTGGTTTAAGTTGTCAAAATGGTTGTCTAATCTTCGTGCAGTGTTCATGTAATTATCTTCTTCTTCTTTGTGTGGCTCAACTAAGGTGCAATGACAATTTGGATGATGTCATACACAAAAGTCACACCTCATTACATGAAGAGATGGACTTTATTGTGGGCTAAACTAGCATTTTGAGTATCTAGTTTTGAAATTCCTCTTTTGGCAACTTGACTTCTATCATGGTGAGCTTGATAATCACTGGCTGCTAATGCATCAACAATTTTGATTGCTTCTTTATCATTTTTCATCATTGATCCTTCTACAGAAGAATCTATTAGTATTTTGGTGTGTGGTTTTAGTCCATCACAAAACATGTTCAACTGTGCTACATAATCAAATCCATGATTTAGGATTTTCTAAACAGAGATTTACATCTCTCCCAAGCTCTACATAGTGGTTCATCTACTCCTTGAGAGAATGTTGCAATTACTAACTTGGCTTTGATATATCTAGAAGTAGGAAAAAATCTAGATAAAATTTGTTTTCTCTACATCCTCTCATCTGGTCAAACTTTGGTTTGGATGAGTCTGCATCCATGTTTTGGCCTTTATTGGTCAATGGAAAGGGGGAAAATCTAAGGTAAAATACCTTATCATCCTTTCTATGTACTTTCATGGTGCCACATTACTCATAAAAGGTTGATAGATGATTATAGTGGTCTTCATGGTACACTCTTGCAAAATGATTAAAGATTATAAGTGACAACATAGTTGACTTCATTTCCACTCCTTTTGTTAGCCTAACAATGCTAGAAAAATGTCTTAGACCTAGCTGATGAACATACTTCCTTAGGAGTCTTCTTTGATTGTTATAATTGTGTGGTCCTTCTCCTTCTGGATTCCTTATTGCACATGTATTCACTTTATTTGTCCTTGCTAAACTAAAATGGAAATGGATGACTCTTCCTTGTGTCTTCTTTCCTTATCTAATTGTTTTTGTTTTCTGGTTTTGTTGTTGTTTCTCCTTGTTTTTCTCTCTATCCCAAGATTAAAGAATAGATTTTCAACCTACCTTTTTACCTTGCATACAAGAAGTAACTAGGAGGCAAGTAAGTATAGACAAATCAAATAACCACTATAATTAAAAACTAATTAATATCTACAAAGATTTACATGAAAATTTAAAATGGGTTAAAATTACCAAATATTTTGACACAAGTTTGTTAGAATCGCGCAACGGAATGTTCGCGTGTGGAAAAAAAATCCAAGAAGGTGAATGAATTGGTTTGATAATAAAAATTAATACTTTGAAAATTTCCCCAAACTTTAACATTTCTATTAAAAGTTCTTTCCTTTAATTGCATGATGAATAATCTGGTTCTTGCATGAGTGTTTTGCTGTTCACGCTGATTTTCTGGGTTTCTGGAATTTTCTAGAAACCGCTTGGTGGGTGATGAATCACCGCCAGACGATACATCAATTTTGTGCTATTTTTGAGTTCTTGAAGAGGAACCGCCTGGCGGCATATCCCTGGCTGCCAGGCGACACATGGCTGCAACTCAAATTCTGGGTTTTTGGGTTGAATTGCCTGGCTATGCTGAACACCCGCTAGGTGACGCGAGTTGATTTGGCATGATTTTTACATTTTTAGTGTTCTGGGAGGATTCTAATCGGGGAGAAACCATGTTAAATGGTTTAGGAATGGTTAGACATCATATAAACTTGAAATTCTTGTGATGGAGAATTGGTTTAATAAAATATTCGTGAAAATGATTTTATGGTTCGAAAAATTGGGATTTTGCATACAGGTCTAAATGAGGTAAGCCACAAGAAGGAAATTCTGTGTATTAGATGTTTAACATATGATTATTAATCATAAATACATGATGGAAGGGAATTCAGTGGAAAATTGATGAACGAGGATGAGTTATTGGTGTTAGGATTCGCGTAGAGGGAAGGAACAAATCTGGAAATTTGCCCAGAAAGTGATGCAACGCCTAGCGACTTGCAGCATGCCACCAGGCGGAAATGGTGGTAGTGGTTTTTGGTGATTGGTGCAGTGCGGTTCGAGTAGAAGAGTGCACTTGGGAAATCAAGTGGAAGAGAATAAATAAAAATATGATAATTGGAAATACTTTAACTAGGATGCTTTAAGACATAATAGTAAGGTATGAGATGGGTTGAGGGTTGAGGGAATATAACTGTTGGGGTTACAGCATGAAGGTAAATCAAAATGGATAAGTTGTCTTAAGAAAATAGGGAGCATGACTGAGTTAAATGTACTGCGGGTTGACCAATATGGTACAATTATGAGTTAGAATTCCTAAGGGAAAATGGAATGAGTAGACTTAAGGTATATAACATTTTAGGAGGATGTTAAAATCTGCAAGGTAGTGTATTATACGGAAGAGGGCAGCGTATTACTCCATAAACAATGATACATGAGAATAATTGGAATGGTCTAGGAGACAAGGGTGAGGCAAGGCCAATGGTTGAAAGGAATTATGCTAACTAGGATTATTACAGCCTATAACCAACCAAGTTGATGGTAAGTTGGATAAGTGGCAAAGTGAGAGCAGAGTGGGCAAGTGCGCCTGAACCAGAGTTAAAAACCAGTACTGCACAATTATTGGTGTAGCGCCTAGCGGTGGCGTAAGACCCGCCAAGCATTAGCTACGAAAATAGAGGGGTTCTAGACCGCGTGCGCCTGGCGGTGAGGGTAGTTCCGCCAGGCGAGGTATGCAGTGTTAGGGATTCCAGAGGCGCTTGGCGCTTGGCGGTACACGTCCCCCGCCAGGCGATCTGAAGCGGCAACACCTGACACCTCGTGAGCAGTGCCAAGCGATCTGGTGGTAGCAGAGTGATGTTTCATTGCTAGTATTAGTTGCATGATCTACAAGGCTTCTATGAAACCGTATGGGTCGGCTTGCTGGTGTTCTTTGAGTTGTGGCTCAGAACGTATCCCTTGAGTTGAGCTTGGGATAGGGGTTAAGCACGTGACATTCCTTGAGTTGAGCTCGAAATGACACCCCTCGAGTTGAGCTCGGAATGGCGGATGAACACGAGGAACCCTTGAGTTGAGCTCGGGTTGGCGAGTTTTGCCGGTGTGAGTGTGCTGGTTGTGGCCAGTACAGATGGGTCCAGATGGATTGTTGTCCTCAATAATTAGCTGACGAGTTTGGTAGTCTTGGGACGTTACGAACTATGTTCGTATTTGGGAACTCCACCTGGCGTTACGGTGTGTGATCTGTAGCATGGTTTTTCGCACGTGCTCTATCGGTTGTAGTCGATAGGTATGACAGCAAGACATCTTGAGGTACTCACTAGAAGACGTAGAACCCGATTAACATGGTTGTGGCCATGTGGTATGGAATCAAAAAAAGGAATTCCTTTGTTGTGATTGTGTGATATATATAATTATGCTATATATATATATATATGTTTGTTTTGTTAGCTCACCTTATCTGCTTGCGTTTGGTGATGATCGTGTACGAGGTACACGGGAGCAGATGATGTTGTAGGTGGATCTGGTAAGGCTTAGAGCTGGAGTGGGGCTAGACTGGGATTCAGAGTTTCATTCAGAGTTTTTATTATGTTTTGGAACAGTTAAAAAAAATTACATTATTAAACTCGAATTTTGTTATGGATTTTTATATTGAGTTATAATAGTGCTTTTGAGAACATTTATTACTATTATAAAATTTGAAATTTCCTGCATTTTTGGGATATGTATTTATAATTAATGAGTTTTAATTTCTTATTTTATTATATTATTTAAATCCGTAATATCTGGTCAGGATGTTACACCAAAAACTTGTTATGGGTATTTCCCTCAGAAGGTATACTAAGTCAGTGTAATAAACTTAACAAGTATTGTATTCACAAGGACTTGTGCAGAATTTTACAATAGTTATAATATGTCACTAACAAGTAATAAAAGATTTGCATGAAACAATGTTTAATCGGATCAAATAAAATAATTTTAGCATAATTAAAATGAGATTAAAACAACCAATATATGCAAATGTATTAAGATTGAACTTCACCTATCTTCTTCAATTGCACTTCCACTGATTTAATAAATATTGATGCAATTGTCCAATATCATTGAAAGTTCATGAATCATTCAAAATCAATTCCCTGAGTTTAGAAATCTAAGGACTTCAATCACAACATTTGATTCCTTAAATCATTGTGAATAAGCCCTTGCTTTAAGTGTAGGACTTGAGAAACTAAATCATTCAAATATATTCCTAGCATTCAAAGGCATTAGATGATTTGATTCTACCTCAGATTTAAGATTAGCTTTCCAATTCAATCTAAATAAGTTAAATAAGATGAGTGATCAATTCATCTAAATGTTCATGCATAAAACCAAATCATTAACACTTAATAAAAACACATATAAATATAAATTAGCAACAATACAAAGAATTTAAAAAAGTTACATCCAATCTCAATTCAAGAAAGTTCAGCCACTCATGATAATGACTCGTTCACAACAAAATAGAGCTAGGAGCAAAAGTTTGAGGCTTGAATCTTCTTTTCAGTGGATTCAAGCCTCAAACTTTGCCTCCTTAGTGTCCCTCTCTCAAACAAAAGTTTAAAAAAAGGTGTCTTAAAATAGAATTAAACTTTGTTTATATATAGATAGAATTAGTGCTCAACTTTAGCCTTCAGTGATCAACTGTTGAGGTTTCCTTTCATGCATGGTTTCATTGTGGCTTAAGTCTCTACTTTAGTGATCAGTTGTTGAGGTTTCCTCATCTTAGCATCTAACTCTTCTAATGTGATCAATTTAAGTTTCCTCCTATTAAGGGTTTGCTCCATGGCCCATCATGTATCCTATCACTTAACTATGAAGAAAAATAGTTTGAATTTTTCATAAAACACCATCCAACGCTCAGCACCAATCTTGCAAAAGTGTTGCATTCCGTCAAATTTTCATTAAATTCACAATTAACTAACTCTCATTACCACATTTTGTGTTTATAAACTAAATAAGTCTGATTTACTTAAAAATATATTAAATTTATGCATATTAAGTGTCAAAATCATATGTAAAATCAAGTAAACTAGACACTTATAAGTTAATCAATAAAAATTAAATATAGGTGAAAAATTAAATAACTAAGAGACCTAACCAATTTTTCTTTTTGTGTGTGAGGTTTCAATGGTGATCATAATTTTCTTTAATTATGAATAGTTCATGAGACAACAAATCATCAAGTTTTATATAATATTCCTCATTTTTTCACAATTTGACTAGTAAAGTTTATGTTTTAAAAAGAACTAAAAGTATTTTTCATTTGGCCACAAAATATACCCATCCAAGTGGCCTATTATTGAGTAGTAAAAAAGAATATTACAAAGTTATATTATTATTTTTTTATAAAAATTCTAATTAAACGTGTTGCAAATTAATAAAATTTCATATATATATATATATATATATATATATATTCATGTAATGATGCTTATAATTTAGTCAACATTATTTGTTTACTAATAGTTGTAGAATATAGAAATGAAAAGATAACATATAAGGAAAACAGTTGACTAAAATATTTCTCCATTCGTCTTTAAAGAAAGTTTAATTATTATTTATCCAAATTTTCTCAAATCCCATAACCAATATGAAAAACTTGGAGAAGGAAAACATGAGATCTCTAAGAGAAAAGAAAGAGAAAGAAAAGAGTGAAAAAGAAGAAGATATTAGAATAAGGGAGAACTAAAGAGAAGGAAGAATACTAAGAACTTTGAGAAATATGTACAGACCAACCTATAACCCGCAAAAAAAACCGGGCTAGGACAGGAAACACAACTCGTCAACCCGCACTAACCCGGCTCGTCAAATTTGTCAACTCGACGAGCCAACCAGTGAACCAAAACGGGTCAGCCAGTGACACGCTTACACTTAAAAAAAAGAGTGAGCCATTCATTTCTCTTTTTTTCTGTAGTTGTTTCTTCTTTATTCATCTTTCACTCTCTCTATTTTTGCGTCTTTCACCCTCTCACACCGGTAGGGGTGATCATGGATTGGATTTTTAATGATCGAATCCACATCCATTTTGGATCCAAATAATTGAATTAGATTTTCGATCTAAATCCATTTTTTCAAAAAAAGTAGATTGAATTTTTTAAAAATCCAGATCCAAATATTTAGATCAAGTTTAAATCCAGATCTAAATATTTGGATCAAATTCAAAATCCAAAATCTATTTTTCATAAAATAAATTTAAATTAAATTTTTTAATACTTGTGTCCATAGGGCTGACATCATAGAATTTGACAGATTTTTTGTCAGGGCCAACGAGGCCAAATTTCAGCATGGGATGAACTTGGATGACTTTCGAACAAATTTCGGTTGGGGACGACGTGACCAAATTTGGGTCAAGGTCGACTTGACAAAATTTAAGTCGAGATTGACTTGACTGGATTCGACTGAATTTCGGTCAGGGCCGATTTTGCCTAATACGACCAAATTTTGGCCAGAACCGACTTGGTTGGGCCAGAGCCTGATCAGTCAAGTTTCGGTCAGGGTTGACTCCACTAAATTCGTCGACCGGGACCGACTTGACTGAACATGACCACTTTTCGATCACAGCCGACTAAGTTGCATATAGTTAAATTTCGTTCGGGACTTACTCAACCGAATACGGCTAAATTTGGGCTAGTGCCGACTCAACGAAATTTTGGTCATAACCAACTCGACTGAATTTGGCCAAATTTAAGTTAGGACCGACTCGCCTAAATATGACCAAATTTGGTCGCGATTGACTCTGCCGAATATGACCAAATTCAGGCCAAGACCAACTTAGTCAAATTTTGGTTGAGGCCAACAAGACCGAATTTTGACCAGAGCCGACTCGACTAAATTCGACCGAATTTCGGTCGTGGCCGACTCAATTGAATACGGCCAAATTTTGATCGAGACCAACTCATTTGAATACAGCCAAATTTAACTCAGTTGTTGCATAAGATTAGTTTTTCTATTTTCAGTAAAATAATGTTCTTTCTCTTCCTTCTTTCGATCAATAAGAAACTATTATCTGAAGAAGGATAAACAACAAAGAAGAACCTTAGCTATACTGCAACCAGTAAACCAAAACACCATTATTTTATGAAAGAATCAAGTATTTCAGTGCAATAATGTGATACGTGCGACGTGGGACGTGAGACGTGGGACGTGAGACGTGGAAAGTGAGACGTTGGCGTGATACGTAGGACGTGAGACGTGCAACATGAGACGTGAGACGTAGGACGTGGGACGTGAAACGTAAGATGTGAGACGTGAGACATAGGACGTAAGACGTGAGACGTAGGACGTGGGATGTGAGACGACGTGGGATGCAAGACGTGAGACGTAAGACATGAGACGCGGAACGTGAGACGTGGGACATAGGACGTGGGACGTGAAACATGAGACGTGGAACATGGAACGTGGGACGTGGGACGTGGAAGGTAAGACGTGAGACGACGTGAGAGGTAAGACATGAGACGCAAGACGTGAGACGTGGGACGTGGGACGTAAGACGTGAGACGTGAGACGTGGAACGTGGGACGTGAGAGACGTGAAAGACGTGAAACGTGCGACGTGGAATGTTAGACGTGAGAGCCATGAAAAACGTGAGACGTGAGAGACGTGAAACGTCAGGACGTAGAACGTGGGACGTGGAATGTGAAACGCGGGACGTGGGACGTGAGACGTGGGACATGGGACGTGGACGTGAGACGTGACACGTAGGACGTGAGACGTTAGACCTGAGAATGAGAGATGTGAAAGACGTAGGACGTGAAATCTGAGAGTGAGAGACATGAAAGACGTGGGACGTGAATGTGGGACGTGGGACGCGAGAGACTTGCGACGTTTGACTTGTGACGTGTGACGTGGAAAGTGAGACGTCGAAGTGGGACGGGGGACGTGGGACGTGAGACGTGAGACGTGGGATGTGAGACGTGGAACGTGAGACGTGAAATATGAGACGTGAGTCGTAGGACGTGGGATGTAACACGTGAGATGTGGGACGTGAGACCTGAGACGTGAGAGACGTGAAGGACGTGAGACATGGGACGTGGAACGTGAGACGTGAGACGTGCATCGTGCATCGTGCGACGTGCGACGTGAGACGTGAGACTTCCCTAAACACTAAACCTTAAAATTTATATTTATAAGCTTTAACCTTACAATTTAATTAAAAAGTTTAGAAGTTTAATAAAAGAATTGTTAATGTATCCATAAATTTGTACTAACAAATTTAAATTATACTCTTGTAAAAAAATGTATTAATAAAAAGGGATTAAATACATATAAAATTGAAAGAATAAAAATATGAGGGTAAAAGTAATAATTAATGTTTATTTAACACATAAAAATAAAATTTATGAGGATAACAACAATAATTTATATTTATTGAACTCTTAAATGAGCAGAAAGAAGCAGAGGATAATCTGAAAAGTTAAACTAAGGATGGACAAAAAATCTAATTTTCATGATCCAATCCATTTTTGCTATGATCCAATCCATTTACTATTCATTTTATTAAAAATCCAATCTATGTTATTGGATTTGGATATCAATCTGATCTACATTTTATATATTTTATGGATTATATATCCATACTCTAAATCTAGATTTTCAAAATGGATAATCCAAAATATCCAATCCAAAATTTTAGTTTATATTTTTGGTTAGGTTAGGCTAAAGGTTGGGACAAACTAGTCCAAATTTAGTCGTATTTGATTGAGTTGGCATGACCCTATACAAAATTTTGCTGAATTAGGCCAAATTCTGTCAAGTCGGTCCCGATCAAAATTTGGCCCAGCTGGTCCTAGACAAAATTTGGAAGTATTCAGTTGAGTTCACTCCGACCCAAATTTGACTGCATTGGGCTGAGTCGACCTAGACAAAATTTGACCGTATTCGACCGAGACAACCGCGACCAAAATTTGGTTGTATTTAGCCTAGTTGGCTCCAGTCAAAATTCGGTCGAATTCAATCGAGTTGGCCCCGATTGAGATTTGGCCGAGTCGGCCCTGACCCAAATTTGGTTGTATTTGGCTAAGACGGCCTAGGGTGAAATTTGGTCGTATTCAAATGAGTCGGTCACGATCGAAATTTGGTCGTATTCAACTGAGTCAACCATGACCAAAATTCGGCCGAAATTAGTCTAGTCGGCTCTGGTCAAAATTTGGCCGTGTTGGCCTCGACCAAAATTTGACCGAGTTGGTCCTGGCCTGAATTTGGTCGCATTCGGCAGAGTCGATCGCGACCGAAATTTGGTCATAGTTAGGCGAGTCGATCCTAACCTAAATTTGGCCAAATTCAGTCGAGTTAGTCATGACCAAAATTTGGTCAAGTCGGCACTAGCCCAAATTTAGCCGTATTCGGTCGAGTAAGTCCCGAACGAAATTTGACTATATTCAACTTAGTCGGCTGTGATCGAAAATTGGCCATGTTCAGTCAAGTCGGTCCCGGCCGACGAATTTAGTGGAGTCAACCCTGATTGAAACTTGACTGATTAGGCCCTGGCCCAAATGTGGCCATATTTGGCCAAGTCGGTTCTTGTCAAAATTTGGTCGTATTAGGCAAAGTCAGTCCTGGCTGAAATTCAGTCGAATCTAGTCAAGTCGATCTCAACTGAAATTTTGTCAAGTCGACCTTGGCCCAAATTTGGTCACGTCGTCCCCGACCAAAATTCGTTCGAAAGTCATCCAAGTTCATCCGATGCTGAAATTTAGCCTCGTTGGCCTCGACAAAAAATCTTCCAAATTCTATGATGTCAGCCTTATCGAAAATCTAATTCACATCCATTTTGGATCCAAATAATGGATGTGGATCCAAATTTGTGTCCATAGGGCTGACACCAAAGAATTTGACAGATTTGGCCGAATACTTCCAAATTTTGTCCAGGACAAACTGGGTCAAATCTCGATCGAGACCGACTTGACAGAATTTGGCCTAATTCGGCCAAATTTTGTATAGGGTCACGCCAACTCAATCAAATACGACTAAATTTGGGCTAGTCCGTCTCAACCTTTAGCCTAACCTAACAAACAATATAAAGTGAAAATTTGGATTGGATATTTTAGATTATCCATTTTGAAAATCTAGATTTCGGGAATGGATATTCAATCTATAAAATATATAAGATGTAGATTATATTGATATCCAGATCCAATAAAATGGATTTTAAATGGATTGGATTTTTAATAGAATGGATATTAAATGGATTGGATCATAGAAAAAAATGAATTGGATCATAAAAATTGGATTTTTTGCCCACCCTTACACACCAGTCTCTGCGTCTTTCACCCTCTCACACCAATCTCTGCGTCTTTCACCCTCTCACACCAAACCACACGAATTGTCCCTAACTTTGTGTCACACAGCCACCACGATGAAGGCTCTTTGTTTCCTCCTGCCACGAACTCATTCACTAACATAGGCACCAACAGGAATGAAGGACGAGCATCACATGAGCCACCAGTTGAACGACCACTAATGCAATGCGACGACCACCAGTGTGGTGTGCGACGACAACGCAACAGAGAGCGGCGACCACCCTCACCCTCATTTTTGATATCGCGATCTTCAAAACCCTAATTTCGCGAATTGCCCAATTTTTGTCGTGATTTTCCCTTTTTTGTATTGATTGATTATGTATTGATTGGGCTGAGGTATTCTGCAATCTTGTTGATTTGCGATTTTTTGTTCATCCAGTTTCAAATTGTTCATTGTGTTACCCTGCTTTTGGTTGTTTTTGGATTAGGTTGCTTTTTACTGTTCATCTTCTTCTTTCAGCTTCAAATATCAAATGTGTTTGTTTATTTTCCATGATTATCGTGCGTAATGAGAGTTAATGAATCATGATTGGGTTGGGACTTAATTAATACATTATAATGCATAATGGTGGCTTCGTAAATTTTTTGAATGATTAATACATTGTGATTTTCCATTCATTAAAATGTTTTCTATATTATAGTGGTTAATGGCGACTTGATGAATTAATGTGGTTTCTGCCATTCTTTATTACTTGTTGAGAGGAGGATCTAAAGAGTGAAAAAAAAAAGAATTGATCCGTTGAATAACAAAAGAGTGCAAAAAGAAAAATTTAAAATTGGGCTGGATTACTACATTTACTAACAAAACCCTATAGAAAAATAAAAACCAAAATGGACCTGCATTTGTCATTTAAGTAAAAAGAGAAGCTAAAAAAAGGCAGGTTAACCCGCTAGCCCGTCGACCCATTCAGTTGCGGGTCGGGTTATATTCTTTAACCCGTTTTTAAATGGTGGGTCAGTCCGGCCTAACCTATTTTTGACGGGCTAATGACGGGTCAGGCCAAAACGGGCCGTGCTGACCCGTTTTGCCACCCTTAGTTTTACCCTAGATTTGGAGAAAGCAACATATTGGGAATTTTATAAAAATTACTAGTGGAAAAAAATAGTCATTTCACACCCTAAAAAATTTAACAAAACTTTTAGAAAAATTTAGAAGTATAGGGATTTTGACTTATTACTAAGAATGAGACAATTTATTTGCATGAAACTTTGTTCAAAGTGAGATATAGGACACATTATAAGGTTTTTGTAACACCCTATTACTAAACTCATTCTACTAATTTAAAGTATTCAAATTTGATATTAAGCATACAACTTATAATATATGACCTATGTATTTCAATATTCTTCATAGGTTACCATATAAATTTTCATAAACACGAATGTATTCTAAATCTAGAGGAACTTTGTAAAACATAAAAGATACTATTCATATGTAGTCCACTTTGATTTGTACTACTCTTGAGTTATCTTACAACTAAGGTACCTCAAATGCACTATCCTTTGTTTAAGTATAACATACGATCATTACAAGTGGATTAACCACAACACACACAAAAGAAAGGGTAAACTAATGATAATTTCAATGTGCATATTTTGCAACATCTATAATAATACAATCCTTATTAACTCGCAACCAAACAAGCAGCCATACATAACAAAATGATTTTAGACTCAATATCTGTATTTATACATTTACTCGAACTCTTGAAGCCTTGCCTTGTCATGTAAAATGAAATCCTTAAGCGTTACAATCAAATAATGGTACATGGTTCCTCCCTCTCATGACAAGGTATGTTCACTTATAGCTTAAAAGAAAAAGGATCCACAACCCCAAAACCAATTATAGGATCTTCCTTCTCTCTTTACTACCTAGACTCCATCCTCTACATGAGTCTTGGAAGTCTAGTAGAGTATATGGATACCTCCAAAATGAGTGTCCCTAGCAAATGCATAACACTAGATTAACTTGTCATACCTTTCATCCTTAGGAATGATATAACCATACAACCTATCACAACATCCAACAATATATCACATTTCATTTATAAGGGAAACACCTCTTTGAAACATTTACCTCAATCAGATGATTAACCCCCCATAATTTCCTTCACATTCATGTCACATATCCATAATATCCTCATACTCACATGTATTCTTGGTATTTCAACATTTAAACCATACTCTTTAAATAACCCTCATACCTTATCCATAGAATAAATATGTATAAATCTATTTCATCACGTTGGCATGTTTTACCTTTCATTCACCCATATCTATCATTTACAAGATACACTCTTTTATTCCAAGATCAAACCAAGACCACAATAAGTACCAAATAACAAGCCAACACACCAAAGTAGTAATGCTCTTCACAATAGAGAAACCTAAAAATAGAGTAATCATAATCTATTTACTTTTCTAATTATATGTCTAGGATCAACTGGCAAAATTTTAGCTTGATCCAATGGTTAACGATGCAACTGTACATGTATGAACCTAGATGAATACAAACTATCTACTACAAATGGATGAAATTATGCATGTCAATATGAATTCTGAGTTCCTTGAATTGTGAATGGTGTGACGAAGTTCTAATACACTGAAATATGTAGAAATAAGGATCACAATTGTCTAGTAGCCACATACTCACAAAATAACTATGCAAACCACAATTTTCAAAAGAGGAAACCATGCTAATTATGCCTATTTTTGGGCAATCATGGCTAGAAACGTATAGTAGTGCATAAATGCATGGTCCTATCATTTAAACATGTTTAATATGATGCAAATGAACTTCTAAAATAGAAAATTTATCAAAAGAATGAATGTAGAATGAAATTCCCAATTTTAGCTAGACCAGAAAACCTAGAATGTACTTAATGGGTCAAAATTTATAAAATGCAAGGACTAGAATAATTTATGGCTCAAACATAATCCTATGCACTAAAAAAACATGCTTAAATACAAAGAAACATACAGAATTGACTAAAATATGTAAAAAGTTTAATTCTTAAGTTATAACCTATTTTATAGTAGTCTAGCTTGTGGTTTAGGTCTTAGATAGCCAAAGGTCTAGTTTTATGCAATGTGAATGAGAAAAACATGTTTTGATATGTAGAAATTCGTAAAATGATTGATCAAACTGAACCAAATACTCCAAATGCTCAAAATTCATGTTTCAAACTAAACTAGACAACAAATACATCAAAACTAGTTTTGACATCATTTTAGAATATTTGTTTCATGTAGATTTTTGGGACTGGATGCAATGAAAAGGGTCTGAACATGTTTCTTTATGCATGAGTATGGGAATGAAATGCCTAAAAATGATCAAATATGCTGGAATCACAAAATAACCTATCAAACCAAGCTTAACATCAATGCCAAAAAGGTTAATGTAGGTTTTGCTGCACCATGTCTTCAAAATGTGTTAACATCAATCTCCTTCCATGATAAAAAAAAATACCACACCAAGAAAGGAGATATAGATGCCAAAAAGGATCAAGCATTGACCTACATAAGGAGTTTAAATACTGCACTGCCTAATCATCTTTTTCTCACTAAGATAAATTAAGTATAACATCAGATTTCATATCCTCCATATATGGATAGCTATAAATTCTTGCTTGGAATTCATACATGATTATCGTAAGAGTGGTTAAACATCATCATACACTCTTTTCCAAACAAACCAAATTCAGCTATACATTTTGATTGTTCTTTATAGGTTTGACTTCCCAAAATCTCTAACAAGTTCATAAAAAATGGTGTGGCATGAAAAGGTGGAGGATTCAAGAAAACTATCATATCTAAACAACTCATTTATATTGTATTTAATATTTAAAACTCTCATTTATGACTATCATTTATGACTCATTACTTCTCTTACACCAACCAATTTTTCTTAATTTCTAAATAAACATAATGTGCTCTACCTCCCATATTCTAAGCCTTGTGAGACAAAAAGTAATCAAAATGACAGAATGTTCTACTCTAACATGAACTCTTTCACAATTTTCTACTCTAATAGCCTGGGAAACAAAAATATGAGGTGCTAGAATGTAGTGAAATGGAGCAGTAGAGCCAAAGGAAAAAGCAGAGTAATAAAACTAAAAAAAACCAACATATAATCAATTGAAACAATGGTTTAGCCACTAACACCAATCCCAAAATGTTAAACCCTAAACCCATCACTTACGATTTTTTCCCAATTCTTTGAGGGTTTCTGATTCCTTCCTATGCGCAAAATTTTGGATGGTGAAAGGGGTTTTGTGATCGTGAACGTTAACCTCAACCTGAACCTCGTCTTGGTGTGGCAGGAGCTGGAACGTGAATCCGCAAATGTGTTGCTGCTACATTGCTTGGTATGAAGACATAAGCTGCTACGTTGTGTGTTGTTACTCCATTGTTGTTCGAAGTCGAGTTTGTGTGGAGGTTTGGAGTGAGCGTCGGAGTCGAGTTTGTGTGGAGGTATGGACTGAGTGTCGGAGTTCAATTTTTCGGAAGGAGGTTTCGAGGGAAGGTTGTGGTCTGTAGCTTGGTGTTTGTAACTTAGAAACAAAATTTTCTCAAACCTATAATACTACATAATATGTGTGTAGCTTACAAAAAGTATATTTTTAATAAAAAATAATTTATTTTTTACATACGAAATATTTTCGTAGGTAAGTTTCTTTTAAATAATTTTTATATTTATTTTTTTATGGTATTAGTTATCTACACTAAGTTTCGTAGGTAATGCTTCGTAGAAAAGATTCCCACCAAATTCAGTCATGCTTCCTACAAAGTTTCGTATGTAATATAATGATTTGTTACCTACGAACATTTACGTTATCTACGATCATATTTCGTAGATAAAAAAAAATTATCTACGAAAAATATTTCATAGATAATTTTTCCTAGATAATACTTGATTTTCTTGTAGTGACACACTAATTCACCTCAAACCAAAACATGATCCAACTATTAAAATCAAATTCCTAGTGCATTATCCAGCCAAAACACATTTCCAAGCAATTAAATTAAAATTAATTTCCTTTACATAGGTTAAACAACCTTTGCTCTCAATAATTCTCGTTAGAGCTCTATTTCACACAAGAAGACCTATCTTGCCAACAAAAACCCCAATTAGAGACCTAAGCATATAATCTAGATCATAGAGCAACATAGAATCTCCAATAGCTCTTTTGAGCCACATGCATAGCTCTAAAGCTCACATGCAACTCAAGAAATGAGAATACCTCAAAAGGACAAAAAAAACCTTATTTTGTTTGACTCTTTGATCATATGAGCACGTAGAGCTCCTTAATATGATTGGTTCTATAGTTAGAAAAGATAAACCGGTGGTTTTATAAAATTAACATGAGTTATTAGAAATCTTTTTATAATTTAAATATTTTATTGATAAAATATTATAGTGTTTTTTTAGAAACTGCCGCTACTAGAAACATTTTTTATAACCAATTATATTCATGAAGGGTTATTATTACAAAGTTATGCTCGTATTGCATCTTGAATTAATGGTTTTAATATTATGAATCTTGATGTCTTTACCTTAATAATTTATTGTATAATAAAATTGAATTACTTTGAGCTTGAGAATTTAAACGAAATTTGAACCTTGGATGGAGAAGTATCTTGGGCAATTAGAGAAAACATGGAAATGTTGGAAAGTCATTAAAAAATTCAAGAGTAAAATAGTCATATTATACTCAAATAATTAAATGAAATTTTAAAAAGAAATTAAGGATAATATAGGAATTGTGACTAGTTAGTAAGGATTTAATCAACCTAATTAATTTATGAAGGACTACATTATGAATAATAGAAAAAATAGACAAAATTAAAATTAATGAAAATTATTTAAAAAATAAAATGCAATTTTGATAATTTTAGGAACTCGAATGAAATTATAAAAAAATTAGAAATTAATTAAATTAGAAAAAAGTAGAAATATAAATGAGATTTTAATGTAATAAAAAATATGATAAAAAATATTTAGGATAATCATTTTTATAATAACAATAAAATATTTTCACTAAATAATGTAATAGTAAATTTTAGGTTAAAATACCTTTTTGGTCCCAATTTTCGTCAAGTTTTTTCAAATAAGTCATAATTTTGGTTTCGTGTTCAAATAGGTCCCAATTTTCGTCAATTTTGTTCAATTGGATCATTTTTTGCTAACACCGTTTAAATCATTAACGTCCGTGAACAGTGACTACCATGTGTCATTTTGTGGTTTTTTGAATTTTTTTAAATTTTAATTTTAATTTTTAAATTTTTTTAAAATTTTTTTAAATTTTTTTTAAATGTACACATGTCAATCCAGTAGCGTGCCACGTGTCACTTCGTGGTTTTTTTGAATTTTTTTTATTTATTTTTATTTTTTTGGATTTTCTTTGAATTATTTTTAAATTTTTTAAAATGTCCATATGTCAACCCAGTAGCGTGCCACGTGTCAAAGTCAATGTTCTATATTCAATTTGGTCCCTATATTTGTTATTTTTGTTCAATTGAGTCCCAATTTTTGTTAAAATTAACCAATTTGGTCCCTCTCCAAATTGAAACTAAATTTAATTTTTATATTAAAATTCACATTTTTTATTAAATATTTTTATATAATATATTAAAATTCACATCATTATAACTTTGATATAAAAATTAAATTT
>Ga0214545_1002659_pt1 | contig 34408 bp, 13 predicted proteins | sample CNSS4metaG_FD_160064 | JGI IMG/M metagenome (GOLD analysis project Ga0214545, IMG submission 160064) | Root nodule microbial communities from cowpea collected in UCLA plant growth center, Los Angeles, California, USA - CNSS4 | ecosystem: Host-associated > Plants > Roots > Nodule | place: USA...
ATACTACACAATTCTTATTTTTTATTTCTTCTAATTATTTGATATGTAATGAAATTCATTTCGTATCTCCAAAATATTTTTTCGTCTATCACAACATTTGTGCAATTATGTTCATGAGATGTATGTTAATTAATATTTTTTAGTTATCACATTTAAATATTTCTATTCTTTTTTTAATATTTTTATGCACTATATATTTTCATTTCACATTAGAATATTTAACACTATGAATTTAAGTGTTGAATAGCATAACCTTTTATTCATTAAATAATATAAAAAATTTATCTTCTCTGTATAATTATTATTAATTTTTGTTTTATTTGAAGAACTCTTTCATGTTTCACTAAAATAATGTTTATTATCTTTTTTATCACAATTCAACATATATTAAGTTCAAAATATATAAGATCTATGTTAAATTTCAATTATTGATAGTTTAATCTTTGTTCTTTCTGTTATTTTGATTATGTGATGTTTTATGACTTTTATCAGTGTTAAAAAAAGAGAAATTTCATTAGTATTTAAAAAGTGAAGTGAATACACTTTTAAAATATTTGTTAATTTAAACATTTATTTTACTTTCATATTTTTTAAAATATTTTAAATTTTATCAACTAGGTAATATTATGAAAATTTAATAAATGTTTTGGCTGTCGTAAAAATCTGTTGGTATTTTAATTTGATATGTATACAAATAAAATTTCTTTCTAAATATTTGGTATTGGAGAGTATCGAAGAAACATAGTACCTTCCTTTTAATATTTAATATTTGATAAGATTATGTTTTCTTTACCTTAATTATTTTTTTTATAAAAATTAATTAATTGATATTGAGACAGTAAAAAAATGGGTACTAATATGGGTACAAAAATATACTCGTTACCCGGTAAGGATGAGACAAATTTGATAGCCATTACATTTAGGTAGGGGAATGTGGATGAACTTTTTTTTATGATGAGTATGGAATAGCTAAACTCGTCTCGTCTCGTTGCCATGTCCATATTGAAGAGATGTTTTAATATTTTTTTTCTTTATTTGAATATTTTATTTTATTTATGATTTATACTTTTAAAATTAATATTTATTGTTTTGGAAAATGAATTTAGACTTAATTATGTTTTAAGTCTTTGATAAATTATAAAACTTTCAATCGAAGACCTGATCAATTTTTATGCTCTATTGTCAATAAATTATTTTATTATTTTATTATTTTAAAATTTTATAAATTATAGTTTTATTATCATTGGTATGGAATAACTAAACCTATCCACATCTCTTTGCCATATCCCTACTAAAGAGATGTTTAAATAATTTTTTTCTTTATTTGAAAATTTTAATTTATTTATGGTTTATACTTTTAAAATTAATATTTATTGTTTTAGAAAATGAATTTAGGCTTAATTATGTTTCAAGTCCTTGATACGTTAGAGAACTTTCAATCGAATACTTGATAAATTTTTATGCTCTATTGAGTTTTTGTCATTTGTAATTTTATTATTTTATTATTTTTAAAGTTTTATAAATTATAATTTTATTATCACTATTGTCGCAATTGAAATCGCGACGATGAACAAAAAATAAAATTTGTAAAACAAAGAATTGGTCATGATATCACTATTTTCTATATCAAGGGTGTGATAATTAAACAAAATCAACTCTTCTTTCTTCTTCTTCTTTTTTATCTCTTTTTTTTTCTTTTTTTACTAAAATTAAAGTTTCAAAATCTTTAAAACCCATTTTTTATTTACCATTAACTAAAAAACATTTCATTTTTTTTTCCGAAAAAAAAAAATTTATTCACCTGGACGAAATTGGTGTTGATCGTCATATCGTCATACCGTCATACCGTCATACCGTCATACCGTCATACCGTCATACCGTCATACCGTCATACCGTCATACCGTCATACCGTCATACCGTCATACCGTCATACCGTCATACCGTCATACCGTCATACCGTCAATTAGAAAGAAAAATATGTAAATTATTTTGTAGTTTCCATGCAATAATACTTCATCATAAAAAAAACTAATATAGGATTTTAACATTCATGATTCTCACATATTCATGCACATAATCACACGTTTACGCACAAAATTACACATTCATGTACATAAATCATAATAGGATACTAACCTTGATCCATGAGAGACCCAATAATAATGCGTTTTTCAATCTCCATTCTTCAACCTCCTTTTCCCAATCTATCTCTTTGCCTTCGTTACTCCTCTCACACTCTCTTTCTTGATGATGACTTATTGTGAAAGAACCTTATGACCAGATACAAAACCCTAAGCCAACGTCCATCAAGTTGGGCTGAGCTTTATTTTATTTTATTACGACTTTTCATAATAACCAATAGGTCCTTATATTTTATTAAATCATAATTAGGCCTATTATAATATTTCAAATGAGTCACATAATATAATTAATTTGTCAATTAATTCTAACAAAAGAGACACCAAAACAAGAGTAGGATTATAACCGATGTGAAGAAAAAGGAAATTTGCAGGGTTTATGAGATTATCATGGGTTAGGGTTCATAGGGTTTGTGGGAGAACCAAAGGATGAATCAGGATTTGCCATGAGAAGAAATCAACAAAAAAGGAGAAAATGCGGGAACCAATTTAAATCTGATACCATGTTAGTGTTTGATAAAACACAAATAAAAGAAAGCTAGAAGATACATATTTTATTGAAAGTATGAGAATGAAAGTTTGCATACCAATTTATTAGAAATTCGTCCAATATATAGATACAATATCGCATGATATAAGGAAAAAAATAAAACCTAATATGTATCATAAAAATTATCTAATAATAATAAAAAAGAATAAAATAAATTCGTCCAATATATAGATACAATATCCCATGATATAAGGGAAAAAATAAAACCTAATATTATCATAAAAAATATCTAATAATAATAAAAAAAAATAAAATACATGATATTTCTAATAATAGAATTAAAACCATAATATATATTATATATTTATCACGTATCGTCGTATCATCATATATTATTATATTATTATATTGTTATATCGTCAAATTATTATATTATAATATTTATAAAATTTTAAAATTTTAAAATTACAAAATTTCAATTCATAAAATTTTAAAATAATAAAATTAGATGTGATAATAAATGAACAAGTGATATGAAAAAATAATAAACATGTCGATGACTTAATAACTGCATTTAAGTTAACAAAAGAAGTTAACAACCGAAATCTAATTAAGAAATTTAAATTTATTAAATATTCAATAAACTATTAAAATTTATTAAAAAAATAATTTAAAATTTTCAAATTTATAAAAAACTTAAAAGACCAATATTAAATTATTTAGTCTTAACTTTAAAGAATAATAAATGTTTCATATAAGCTTTCCATATAACATAAAATATATTCGTAAAAGAGTTTTCTTAAATAGTTTTTTTTTTCTTTTCGAACTTTTCCTCTTGTTTTTTCTTCTCGGCAGTGGCGGAATGTCGTAGTAAAGAAAAATATTTTAATCTTTTCCTTTTAGTATGGTGTGGATTTAATAATGATGGGTGCAGAAAGAAAAACCTTGGAAGTGGTCTCAAAATGCAACGGATATTTTATGAAAAAGATATTGATTTCAACATCAGAATTTTTCACATGAATTTATCCTTTCCAATATCCCATATTTAAGAAGAAGGTCTGATTACTTTTTTTTTCTACTATTTATTTATTTATTGGATAATGATATTTCAACAAAAGTTTTTGACAAGTTTTTTACAACGGTGAAGTGGTAACGGTTTTTTTAAATTTTTATTACGAAAATGTTAGTTCACACTGCGGCGGAAAGAGAAAAGAAACTGAAATTAAATGTCAGTTAGAGAGAGAAAGTGAAGAGAGAAAAGGGGGAAACTGAGGCCGGGGAGTTGCGAAGTGAGAAAGTGAAGAGAGAAAAGGGGGAAAGTGAGCCCGCCGGAGTTTCTGGTTCAGTGAAAGTGAGATTCCGGCAAACATTCCGGAAAGCGAATTATGCAAACGAATATTTTTCTTAAGGAATGAAATACGAATAACGTATTTACCACATTTTAAATATGTTTATTGGTTTGTCCTGTAGCTTTGTTCAAAAAACTTTGCTTCCACTCTCCACATACAGCGTCCTTACTCCCCACATCGGCGTGAGCTGTTTATACAGTTGTGTGAACATATTAAATCCACATACTTCAGTTAATTCAATTTTAATTGGTCCATTAGACTTCGTGATTGAGTTACTTGATGGTCAATGGTCGAAAGAGGCGACTTAAGAATAGTGTTTATTCAATGTTGAAGCAGTATTGCAAAACTTCAAGTGTACTCCCCACATAGTTGCGAGTTACTCCCCGCTTTTGTAACAGGTTGTTACTTGGGGTCCTGTGAGGCTACACTCCCACTAAATTAATTGAATTGGAATTTGATAACGCTTGGGTCATGCAAAGTAATTTATTTCTTAAGGAATGAAATAGGAATAAAGTATTTAGCACATTTTAAATATAGTTTTTTGGCTTGTCCTGCAGTTTTATTCAAAAAACTTTACTTTGCCCCAACTCCTCACATACAACGTCCTTACTCCCCACATCGGCGTGAGCTGTTTATACAGTTGTGTGACCATATAAAAAGCACATAATTCCTTTCATTCAATTTTAATTAGACCACTGCACTTCGTGATTGAGTAACATGATGGTCGATTGTACGCTCGGGATGACGAATTCCTTGTCATCGATGACTTCTTCTACGACCTGTCTTCGGTAACCCACCCAAACGGCGTCAAAGACTGCAATTATCCACCACTAATCTGCAATGCTTAACTCCTCTCACTCTCTCATTCTCGTTCTCGCTTTATCCCTCTTGTTCTCTATCATTCTCGCTTTCACTGATAACTATCCTCCACCCCCGGGCGAAATGCTTGCCGGAATCTCACTTTCACTGAACCACAAACTCCGGCGGGCTCACTTTCCCCCTTTTCTCTCTTCACTTTCTCACTTCGCAACCCCCGGCCTCACTTTCCCCCTTTTCTCTCTTCACTTTCTCTCTCTAACTGACATCTAATTTCAGTTTTCTTTCTCTTTCCGCTGCACGTGTGAACTAACCTTTTCGTAATAAAAATTTAAAAAAACCGCTGTCAAGTCACATTTATAAAAAACTTGTCAAAAACTTTTGTTGAAATATCATTATCCTTATTTATTTGATTCAATTTCATTATTATACTGATACAGATATATTAATTTAAATTTTGTTTTTTAAAATTGATCTTATTTATTATTTATTTACTATAAATTTACTTAGTGATGTTAATTAGTAAAAATGAATTTAAACTATCACTAAAAAGTCGTAGCTAATTAGTGACGATAGTCTTTTAGAGATGCTATTATCACTTATATAAAAAAAATAGCAATACCGATTTAATTTAAGTACATGGTACACAATTGTATTGATTCTAAAAAGTTCAAATATTTAAGTTGTACCGATTCGATATTAACGAATGAATTAGACTATTTACTAATAGTAACATAACATTATATAAAATAAATAAATAATGAGGCTAAAATATAATTAAGAACAAAAATAATGATTTTGGGTAATTACAAGTGATGTTTATTTTGGCGTATACATGTTTAATAATTTGTTACAACGTGTGTATTATTTATTTAATAGCGTATTATGCTTGTTTTAATTTATCCACCGCTCATTTATGAAAGTTTTGTATACGTCATTTTTAGTACTCTTTACCAATTTTTTATTTATTTTTTAAATACAAGTTATATTTTTATAAAGCTTCTTTGTAAATAAATTTCGTGATTAAATTAAGAAAAACGGTTAGAAATCATATTTGATCCAGGATGTGATATTTTCCATGATCACTAGTTGACTTTTGTAACACTATAATACTTTTTTAAACTATAGTATGTATATTATCATTTTTCAAATTTCTTCTATACTAATTGTTTTTATTAAATTTAAAAAAAATATAAAATTTAATGTGCCAAATGTTGTGCGGGAATAAATATATTTCTAATGAAAAAGGTTATTTATCTATTGAATATAGATAAAATGAGCCATTCAAAAAAGAAGTTAAATTGAGAGATATGAGAAAGGTAATGTATGGAATGGACATTAATGATAATATCAGAGAAAAAAAAAATTAATGTAAAAGGTTGAAATGATTAATCTTTGTAATGATAATATGGAATAATATTAAGTAAATAATTTAATAAATTTTTTTATTCTAAAAACTTCCTTTTTTATAATATAGATACAAAATTGATTTTTTTTAATATATATTTGGAATGTTAAAATAACTTTATTGCCCATAAATCAACTCAGAAAAATTTAGATATCTAAATTACAAAATACATTATTTGTTATGTGAATGGGTAGAGTAAGTGATATTAATTTAGGAAGTAACTAATTTTAGTTATGAATGAAAAAGAAGAAGAAGAAGAATATAATAGTTAACATTAACGTATCTATGATTATTAATGCACAACATATTAACAATTTATTTTACAACAATCTAAAGTTTCGCCTCTTAAGTAAGTTGCTTATTTTTTTTAGAATTGAATAAGCTTTCTCTATACTGTGTTTAACTTTTCTAAGATTATAAAAGGATGCTGATTTTGTCATAATTGGGTGCTGATTAAGAGTAGCTGAACCTGACCCAAAAAATGCATTATGTACTTAAGAATAGTGGAAAAATAGCATATAAAACTATTAAGTAAAAAATAAATTTTATTATTAATAAATACCTAAGAAAAATAGTGTTGATTTTATAAGAAGAAAAAAAATACAAAATGTTAAATACCGTATACTTAGGTGGTATATTTTTAGAATTGTGAAGACTGAAGCATAAGAAATGTAAAATAAAATCACTAATTTTTTTTTTTTTAATTATTGACGAATTTTTCTACAAGTAGAAAGAAATGTTAACCCAACTTTATTAGCGGATTTTTGAGTTTAAATTATTGTTGGATATTTTTATTGATAATTAATTTATTTATAAAATTTGTCAATAAAATATGTTGATAAATTAAAATTTGTATTATTAAGAGTATTTTCGTCTAAAATACATATGACGATCAATTTTGTCAATAAATTCTGTTAATAATTCTGTTAATAATTGATAAGTCTTATTATCTTTGAAAATTTACAATTCCTATTATTAACAGATTTTTTAGAAGAATAATACCTAAAACTTAGAAAAACAAAATCCAAATTCTGACAACCTAATCACATATCGCAATGCACTCTATATATTTAAAAATTGAAGTGTCTAATTTCTGTGAACTAAAATACAAAAATAGCTTAACATAAAATAATGAATAGAGATTAAGTTCAAACATAGTACTTACTAAAGCAAATATAACCGATGTAGATGTTTCAAACTAAACACAATATCGTTGAAAGGAGAAAAAGCGAAAATCACAAAAATAATAATTTGATTTTCACAAAGTGGCTCCCTCAATAGCTGAGAGAACAAGTCTTCTTTCAAGCTGCATTCAGAAAACAAAGTTTTTTACATAAAGATTATACAATATCACTGCAATCAACTCAACCTGAACTAATAAAATCTACAAACCTAACCAAAATACTAAAGGAACAACAACCTTAACAGAATAATAAAAAAATTATTAAATTTTAAAATTTTCATAAATTTAAATATTTTTAATTAAGTTTCGATCAGAAATTTTTGTTTTATTGAGTTTTTACAATTTTTTTTTACTTTTCTTTAAATATATTGTTGTTAATGGAAATATGCTATCTTTTTTTTTTTTATTTGTTGAAAGTCCTACCTTGGTTAGAGATAAGACGATTTAAAAGTTATAAATGAGTGTAAATTTCACCTTACAAATTGGTTTTGTGGGTTGAATTAAACTTAAAATTTGTAAAATTCAAAAAGAGTATATAAATAGGTGCAAACTTCATTTTACATGTTGGTTTTGTGAAATTAAATTAAACTTAAAATTTTTTAATATTATCTTTTTATATTTAGTTCATAGATTAACTTGTTCCTTTCATCTTCAATTTTTGCGGAGATTATTTACGGGCAATGATATATAACAAATATTTCTTATAGATAGAAAGAACAAAACAATATATTTTATCTATCTGAAAAAACATCATAAAATTCTCTTTAAAAATCTTCACATGGTGAATTACGTAAACTTTTGCTATAAAATGCAGAAACATTTATGTATAAATCAAGAGATAATAATCGTACCTGAAGGCAAGCATGAAGTTTTTCTTGTAGAGCATTAAATTCACGCTGAGTTTGTTTCAGAGCCTTCAGACATCTGCAAAGAGATTTTTTGTTAATTGAAGATTAATTAGATGTTAAATATAGGGTTTAATTGATGTAATTAACATTGGATTAGGTTAATTACTCTTGTTTAGAGGCAGAATCAATAGCACGTTCAAATGCAGTAAGTGCTGCTGCCATTTTGCATGCTCCAAAACTGAGATACGCACAAATCAGTAACAGTTAGGAACCATAATTTTAATTTCATCTCATCATTTTTTTATACATCAAGAACATGTTCAGTTTTTCTTGTTCATCACAAGAACATTAATTGTATTATGATTGTAATCCTCATTAGAAGAAGAAGATTAATCAACATTCAAAAACTTAACAATAAACAAACTTGAAAGAGATAGGAATGGAAATTAAATCTACTTTCTCAGTTGAAATAACGTTTAATTTAATCTTATAACATTTCATTTGGTTTTATATTTAAACAATATCTATGCATAAAATTCTTTAACTTCCAAAACAACACCTATTTCCATTTTCAAACCAAATTAACCCTTTATCATGAAATTGCAATGCAAATATTAAACAATTACCTTGAAGAACTGCCTTTAACTTTATAAACGTACTCTTTCATGAGATCATAGTTCCAAACCTCCTCGTTCCTACATTAAAGAAAATACCAAATTTAAAACTAAACAATAACCCTACAACATCATAGGAATAAAACAAAAACAATTGTAATATGTTGTAAGATTTTTCGACAGAAGATATCAAGAAATTTCATATCAATAAGTTGTCAACAAGTTTATACAAGAAATCATGATACTGTTTTCAATATAAAATTGTAAGACATTAGGTTATTCTTTTATTTATCTTGTTTATTTTTATTTAAATGAGACTTCCAACGCATCTTAAATTCATAACATACATTTTTTTAACTGAAAAACACGAAAAAAAAAAACTATAAAACAGTAAGTAATTTTTTTTCAAAAAACATCACATTTTATGAAGAAGGAATAGTGAAAAGTACATTATCTGTGTTAAAAGTTTGAAGTCTTCTCTGGCACAACTGCAAAATTCTGATATAATTTCGATGAAGAAATGATCTTCTATACTCGTTTTCAAGGAGTAGACTAAAGAGAATTGATCATCTACCATACCCTAACAAAAGAGAGAAAAAAAATGAGACAATTTCACTGCAGAAAAACTCAGTTTGAACATAAAATTACACCAAATTTGTGAGGAAAAAAAATGAAGAAAGTTATGATAAAATAGTTTAGAGAGACACCTCTTGCTTCATGGATTTGAAAGTGTCAGAAAGTTGCAACTTGAAGGACTTCATAATTTTCAAGATTTTTCAAAACTGAGTAAAGGAAGAAAGGGTACACACCAAATATATGTGTTGCAAAAGGATTAGAACACAAGACAATCAAACTGATGAATGTATTAATTAAAATATTAAATTTTAAAAGATGCAAAAGATGAATTATTCTCATTAATCTTTATCAGACACCTTTTTTATTTGGTAAATGGTGTTCATATTACTTAATATATCCTGTATTTAATAATTTTTAAAACCTAGTAATTAATTTCATAGCACACACAAACATATTTATTTATTTAAAGAGAAATAAATTTAAGTTAAATACAGACATAAAAAAGCTCACAAGTAATGGACATTTAAAGTGTTATATTTGGAAGTCAACTTAATTTCCAAAATTTTATGATCCAAAATAAGAAAATTAGTTACAATGAGTTTGATTATTTGTAATGTAATGATTCAAAGTTTTCACGATTCTTGATTCAAAGACACATCATTAAAACAACAATAACATTCTAAAAATGTCTTCAAAACCTTTGAAAATTCCAAAAGTAATATACTTACATGATAAAAAGTAGACAGTGACACATTTATAGGAAAAAAAAACTTATCTATGACTATTTATCCACTAAAAATTGAATCAATGATCAACATTTAACGATTAAAATAAAATGTCAGAATTATTATGCAAGGGAATATTAAAAAAAAAAGAGTGTCGAAAAGTCTAAGGTGGTTAATAACTAGAATCAATATAGAAAAAATCTAACTAAAACATGAGATATGATTGGGAGTAGTTTTTCAAGTTAAGTTCTCATAATGTTATGATGGCGAGTTGTCATAGGAAAATCAATTATGTTAATCAAATTTACCTCTCTTAAGTTAGTTATCAATCAACTTTTAGTTTAATGTTTAACTTTTTTTCACAAATATGACATTTTTTTGTACTTGTTTTGTGTCCTAGAATTGAGTGATCATGTCAAAATTGTTAGTATACATAGGATATGAAAGCATATCTATCTTAATATCCTAAATTCCAAGTTTCATAATATTTTATTATAAAATTTAAAATAAATTTAAATATTCTGATTCAAGTGATCCAACATCCAATAAATTGAGTTAAGTTTTTCTTTCTTTCAAACTTAACGAGCAATTGCTTCCTGCACCCATCCAATTTCTTCTTGCACCCCACAATACAAGGAAAATATTCTTTACTATTCCATCACACCGAATCATTACTACAGAGGAAGAAGAAGAAGAAAGTACTAAAAGAATTCATTTTAGAACTTTTTTCTGAAAAATATTTCATGCGTTTTGGGAAGCTTTTTTTGAAAGCAATTATATTTATTATGAGAGGTATTATATTTATTATGAAAGTTTGTTCCAGAAATCTGTATTCTATGCTTGTTGTAAAATGTATTTCATGCATTCCGAATATTTTATTACAAAAATCTGGTTTCGAAAATTTCGTTCCAAAATTAATCAGAAAGTCACTTTAAGAAAGGTAAAATGGTCATTTTGTAAACTAATGGGCGCAGGAAGCAATTAATGGGATGCAGAAAAGCAATTGTCCAATTTTGATTGGGCTGAGTCTTAAATTTAATTTTAACCCAAACTCTAAATACCCTTACTAAATGAAAAGCCAATAAAATTAAAATTTAAGAGAAAAAGTTTTTTTTTAAATGAACTCTTTCATTTCTTTAAAATTATTTTAACCAATAAAAGATATTATTATTCATATTTTCTCTTTCTCTTCATCTATTTTTCAACGTTAAAACACATTGAATTATTTTTCTCAAAACAAAACCACCTCTTTCCACAAACTAATTTCAATTTTTACACCTTTTATAATCATAGTTTTCAATCTTTACACATTCTACTTAAATGTTAAATTTGTTCAACCGGGATACAATTTTTTTTATAAATAAAATTACAAAATAAGTAGAAGAAAAAAATGAGGTAAAGAGACTGCTGGGCACAATTTGCACAACCACAACAGGCACCCAAAGTGGCTCCATTTTCTTTGTGTTTCTTAGTGATAGTTGGCACATTCATTTGATCTCTGATTAGAGTAGTGCAATTTTACCTTCACAAGAGCAATGGTTAAATACTGAGTGGCCATCCTTGAATTCCATTGGTACCACTGCACTTTTTCTACCATTACAGCTTCATTCACCAAAGCATTCAATGATATGCAAAGATAGGCAAAACTAGGTTTTTCTTTCTAAAAATGTTTAGTATGAAAGCTCTCACAATCTATGGTTAATGGTATCATGTGTGTGCTACTTACAATCCTGTACCTGAATTACTGACATCAATGTTTAGTAATACATTCATATACACTAGTACTAGTATTTTTGTAATTTCATTACAACCAGCCAAAACTACTGCATATTTTCGCACATTCCTGCCTAGAATAACATCTGCTCAAGTGCTAACAAATCAGAAGAAAAATGAGTTGCAATTGAACACTCATACAATGTAAGTTTGCTTCAAATTTTTGCGTCCACGCTTTCCTCTAGGATTGGCACTGATCAAAGCATTCACAAGCTCAGAATCCTCTTCAGTGATCAGTATGTTTGCTTTACTCGGGTCTGCAAGTAGCAACTTCGCCACAAGGTATCCAGCAATGGACCAAGTCTGATATAGTCGAGATTGCTTTCCAATGAGTCGAGATCTCTTCGTGTCATAATATTCTGGCCACCTGTCTCTTGCTATGCGTCTCTCAGCCATTTCAACAGCCTTTGCAGCAATATGTGTTCGCTTCATCTTTATGCTTGCAACTGTGAGCTGCAATAGGTATGTTTCATGTTAAAGACTAGAATCTCCGAATTTGGATTCTCTGAATTTTTCTGTGTTGTTCTTCTGCCGTGTCTTCAGAATATACTAATGGACACTTTCTTTATATTTTAAAATATATCAAAAAGATTTTTAAAGTACCAACATCAGTTTATTCTAAATGTTTAGCAAAGGACAACACAGAAAACTTAGCAGAGAATCTAGACTCCATATTTCCAACTCGCAAAACTTGTATAAACAAACCAAGAACATTAAGAAAATGATTTTATTTGTAAATAAAATAAATGGGAAATTAGTGCCAAGACGAAGAGAACTAAACTGGTTCAGTTACATGTCTAGCTGAAAGAAATAAAGGACATATATACAAGAGCAAAGGAAAAAAGAGAAATAGAAGCTTTAAATCAGAACTTCTTCAACTAGAGAGATTCAATTCAAGTGTGTTGCCACTGTAACAAACCTGCCAGAGCAGTGTCGGCCAGGAGCCTGCATTATGGTAGGACCAGGGCCTGCCAAAACATAAAAGAAATAAAAAATCTTTTGATGAAAAATAAAATAGAATAACAAAAAGGCACAAACACAGATAATTAGATGCAATACGTGTTCTTAGGATCACTGCCTGTGATTATCTGCCACTCCTGACCCTCAAGAGCAGGATAACAAATCTTGAATGGCATCTCTGCCACTAAATCTGACCATTTGGCCTCAACAAGGTCCAATATGGCATGCGATTGCTCCACTGTGGCCAAACTGTTTACAACAGACCACAAGTTTCCCAGGGAAAAAAATCGGAAGTCCATGTGAGCTGGTTGTAGGTTACCAATTAAATAGCCTCCTTTGTTTGGCATCCATTCCACTAACCAAGGAGAAATCTGATCTGGGTATATGTTGAACTTGTTAACTGCATCATAGGAGTACTCCTCTGTTGTGTAACGGTAGATCTCGTTTAATTTTTTCATATCAATCCAATAGTATTCTCTAATATGAAATGAAAGAGCTACCAGACGGTTGTTCAGTGCCCGGATAAGATCAGCTGATCCATCCTCTGGAGTAAGCATCTCACGTGCACAGAGTAAGGCAGAATAAAACAGTGCCTAGAAATAGAAAAAGATAATAAACATTAGAAAAGATACATGAACACTAACTTCATATTTAATTATAAGAATCTCAGACGTACAAATTTTTCTTAAAAAATAGAAAGTTGTTTGACGAGATTACAAACAAAATTTAAAAGCAGAACAGGTAGGCAGATTTAGTATGAACTTAGCCAGCACTCCAACCTTGTCCTTCAATTATTACAACACTATCAGATAAAATTATTAAAAGATAATTTTTGAAGAGAAGAAACATTAGGCACAGAGATGCTGAAGTCATGTGTGCAAATACACCACAGATACTGGCTTATATAGGCTTTATTATATTAATTACACATGATTGGAGGACATTTCGTTTCCTCTAAATCAGATATTAGTTTCTTATAAACTACTAAACAAAATGCATAATATTTCATTCTAGTTTCAATAATAATATTTAACACTGAAATCACACAATATTGCAATACACTTGCTGTCCCAGAAAAATAACTTGACACACCTGATGACAAGTTAAAAAACTAAGGTGAAGTTGAATCATTCAAGCATAAAAATATGTAATATCAACTACTTCCAAACGCATAAATACCTAATATCACCAAAGTAAAAGAAGCTCAATCATTAATAAGAATAAGGTATAGGAATGCAGGTCCTCAATCTATCACAACAAAATTTCTTCTTACATCAGGTCAAAATGGTGCACTTAAGTACAAATTTTCTCCTAATCTAAGCAAATGTATAATCATAAATAAGCACCAAATTTTCATTCCTGACCTTATAAAATACAAATTTATAAATATCAAACAATTCAAGAAAGAAAATCTTATTTACCTGAATCTCCAAAGGATGCCCATGAATTCCCATCCTCCGATCTATCATGCAAGAACCATCTGTTACTAATAAGGTCGGGAACATATCAAAGCCATCAGCAAGACACAACCTCAAAATCATCTTAATTCCTGTTTGCACATCAACTCTCTCTTGAACTGATAGATCACCCGAGCATTTTCCATAGGCTCGTAATAAAATAATCCACCACAATCCTGAGATCACATGTGAAATAAGTTCAGCAAACCAAGAAGAATTGTAGAAAGCTTGTTCTGCAATGCAACAAAAATATTTCTGTTTTTTTATTATTTATTTTACCAGAATCAACAGGAGCAACACGCCCAATGGCTGCCTCTCCAAAGTCAGGATCCAAAACTTCTTCCGTTGCAGAATCATCACCATCAAGAGGAACTGTCCGAACCTTAAAACTTGCAGGCATCAAGCCTTGTCCTGGACTATGACAATCCATAGTTTTTTCCCAGCTCTGAAATATGGATGTGTGCGTTTAAAACAGTATCAGAAACAAGAAAGTACTGCTTGATAAGAATTTAAGGACTCCCCCGTCCCCCAGATGATTATTTCCTCCCTTTCATTAACTATAATAAAGTTAGGACAAATGAAGTGCTAACAAAAAATATTACTAATGAAAAGTATTATTTAATGAACTTTTCATTAATTGCGTGCAGCAGATGGGACCGGTGGTGTTCTACCTGTAGCCAATTCACATCAATATTAAGTGTCAAACACAAGTCTTTTCAGCATGTTACTTAAAAGGAAATCAGTGTTTTACTTCATTCACCAAAAAAGTTACAAGCCAATGGAGAAACAGCGAGAGTTAGATTTGTAGGATTAAAAACAGTAATGAATGATGATATTGGAATAACTCTGTAAAGGAATAACACAAATCGCAATTACATGACTCTAGAATAATCAATTAAAAATGAAAATACATATCTAAGGCGAGTAAATGACCAAGTTGTATCAAATTTTGCTGTTACCAACACACATTATGTGTTATACTACCAAGATTCCAAGACATTACCTGCAACTGAAGTGTATAAAGGATAAAATTCCGAACAATATCATACTCCCCCTTCAATAGGAAGGCAATTCCCGAAGGAATGAAATCACGAATAAAGACCTGGTCATAATTCAAAGTATTGGAACTGGTCGGGTCCTTTGCAGCAATAGTTCCGATGGGATTGCCACAATAGTAAACTACAGACTCCCTAAGTAAGTCCCATGCTTCTTCCTCAATGGAAGAGTCAAAGCCGTCACTAATAGCTCCATTTGAAACATTAGATGCCAAAATCTCTTCCTGTTTCAACTGATGGACTTGGACATCTTCAAACTCTAGGATATGCTTTGTACTCATCACATTGCTTGCTGAATTTGATGTTTCAACATCATTCAAAAGTCTTGATCCATTTCCATCTCCTGCAGCTACGCCACTCGCACTTTCAGCCCGTTGGCAGTTGCATGTCTTTAACCATGGACGACTATAGGTTTTATTGTGGTCATGCAAAGTGACACCCATCCACTGAAATTGATGTGTTCTTAACCGGCTTTGGAGCATGCTAGAACACACAATTAAATCCCTATGCCTTGAGGATCTTTTCTTCATGCATTTTACTCCAAACCGGGAATGTAACGTTAAATCTGAAGAATTCACACGAGGCTCATTATACCCAGTTTGAGGCACAGTCCTGGACAGAACCTGAAAAACTGCTTTGGAAGTACACAGGGACATGCTGCTTTACAAAAAGGGAAACTGTACCCACTTAAATTTGCTTCCTGTTAATGCCTTTAGATTACACTACACCTGTGAGAAGGGAAAACTACGTAAATCAGTATAATTGAATGACATGAACACAGCAATTTCAACTAAATAAAGATTGCAAGACACTATCAGCAGCTTGCAATTTAGTAGAGAAGAAGAAATAGTTTGTTATGAAACCATATCTGAAATTTAACTCATTTGCTTTACCAAACCCAGAAAATTCTAGAAAAAAAAAATAACAAAACCAATGCTCAATTTGGCATCAGAACAAACAGCTTTCGTGAAGCATAAAATTTGAGAATTAACAGTCACTTAACCGAAACTAACCTAAAATCAGTCCAATATATTCATATACACGTAATCCAATAACTGAAACAAATAAAAGAAAAAAACAACAAGATTATATTCTAAGTAATCATTTAACCAGTGTTCAGAGCTCAGAAAATTTAACAGGAAAAGAAAAACAAATAAAGCACAGCAAACCAAACCTTAGTTTAATTATCAACAGAAACAGGCACAGATGTAATGACAAACATACAAAAATGCATAGCAAAACTAACAAAAAATCAAAGAAACTATGTGGGTTCTCAGAAAACAAACCTATGACCGGAGAAGTAGTGGGAGTGTCGCGGATCTTGAAATCAGTGGAACAGAGAACAACGTATCATGATGTTAATTCCTCACTTCGCAAATTTTACTTTGTTTTATTTTTATTTTCTTTGTTCCGGTCCCAATGATATTTCAGTTTCTTCTTCTTATCTTATACTGTTCTTCTGTCGCGCAATTTGCAATTATGAATTTTTCTTTTTTGCATTTGCTTTTTTATCGATGACACGTGACATTCGAACGCGACCTCCGCGCCTCCTCGCAAAGCAAATGAGAAAAACGGAGATTGTGTGCACCACAAAAAAACAAATTTTGCGGTCTCTTTTTTATTTTCCTTCACCAATAGAATCTTTTCGAGAAACGATTTCTTAAGAAATTAAAAAGAAAAAGGTTTTGTCAGATTATATAAAATGTATTCTTTTATCATTCTTCATAACATGTTCTTGTAATAGAAATTTTTTCTTTTAATTTATTAATCAGTACTCTAAAAATATTTGTCAATAATTATATATAACCTTATAATTTCAGTTCGACCTCCATTATAATTTATAAAGGAGAAAGTAAAGCTCACAAGGATGATTTGTTAAAAATGGAAAATTTTGAATTTCTCAAAATAAGTTTTCCTTGCATAAATTTTTAACTGGTAAATAAAAAGAAATTATCTTTAACACTAGAATAATGTTTAAGTTTTATGATATTTTAAATCATTTTTTTATTCAGTTTTAATTTATCATTAAATCCAAATATTTTTAGATCATCCAATTATATTATTAAAAATATTAAAATAAATAATTAAGTGATGATTGAATTAATAAGTTAAAAAAAATTATCAAAATATCATTATTTTTTATTCTCTTATATTGAACCAACTCCATTTCTCCATGTGAAGGAATAATAAAAATGAAAAATTACTAGGTTTTGAACTTTTTAATCCTCGTTAACACAAAAATATAAAAATAAAAATATTGTAGGTTTATATTTCTAGTGAAATAGAATTCATACAGCACACAATCCATCACAAATTAATCCCCAACCATGTTTAATTTAATTTTCGAAACCTTTTTCAATTAATCCACAATCCAACCATTTTAATTAAAAAAAAATTGATTTATTTCAGATCATCGTATCAGAGTTTTTTTTTTCTGACATAACACTGTTCAGGTAAAAAAAACATCCAGATGGCATACTGATATTTATCTTTATGAATAAATTGTTACACTTTCTTTTCTTTTATTCTCATATATTATCTCTTTTATATATAAAAGCTGTTAATGCAAACTTAAAAAAGTCACTATTCTTCAGTATTTTGGAAACTAATTACTTCGATTGCAGGCATTGATATTATTTTTAAACTAATATATACATTTTTCTACAACTACAAACTTTACAGCTTATTTTTCTCTGAAAATGAAAAATCCAAATAAAAGTGGTGGCCAAGTTGATTCAATGCGAAAATGACAATCTGATAACTGAGATGATTTGTTTAATTTGAATTTAAAGTAAAATATAACAAAAGTAATGGAAAGTAACCAAGTTGAAAGCCATAATTTGGTAATATATGATTCAATTATGATTTAATTAATTTAATTTTAAAATAAAATGAATCAACTAGCCATATTTAAGTTACATAAGTTTGAATTATCATATTCTTTAAATTAATTCAATCCGATGCACAGCTCTTCTCAGCCATTTAAGTATGTTTGGAATTTCATGCTATGGGATGCTAACTTGAACAATATTCTAAAGAGGGGAGAGGGAAAATAAGCCACAAATGTAGCACCGAATTTTTAAACATTTAAAGAGCAGAGAAGCACCAGGATTAAGCATACACTAAACCCTGTCCAACTCAGTCTTGTGTTTGTCTAACTGATCTTTCAACTCTTTTTTCCATTCCTGAATTAAATTTTCTTGTTTCTTTATCAGCTCGTCTTTTATGTTAAGTTCCTCTTCCATCAGAGCAATCTCCTGCGTAGAAGATAAGACATACAGAATTACAGTATCCATGACTGATAGAAAATCATTTTATAGTGTACGCCATACCTTTCTAAGCATTTCAACTTTTGTTGGCTTATCCTCACGTTGCAGGCTAATAAAATAAAGCTGAAGTTTCTTGGCAGCCTCCATAAAATCTCTTGCATACCTATCCACATCAACTGAAAAAAAAATTTCAAAACCAGGAAAGTTCAGTTGGATAATTGGTTAAACTTACTAAGCGTTGCAAATGAAAGTCATTTTGCAAATATAGTTTCCAACAAAGGCAAGATTTCTCCTCTCACTGTAAGTCCAAGGGCATAAGTGAACCTAATTAGTCTTGCAACTGCTGTTAAACCTTATGCATGTCACGGTTACATGACCATTTTCCACTTACTTCAATAGCTATGTTTAGCACTATGCTTGCAGTGATATGATAGTGTGTGTGATACATGTTACACATGAAAAAGTTCTGACTTTAAATTCAGACCAGAAGAGTGTCATAATCCATACGAACCTTGCTTAAGGCTAAAGGTCTAAATAATGCAGACCTTATAGCCTATGCCCTATATGGAATTAAGAAATATGACATGCATAAAAAACACACAAAGATCAGACATCAGTTTATGGCATTGACAATCATTTCTAACGGGTTATATAATTAGATTGCACATATTCATGGTTTTGATGAAAACATGGTTCTTTAAAAAAATTTAGTTAGCTGCAAAATCATCCATGTGAACCTTTTTACCACCCTTCTTTACTCCCTGCCCTAGATGATCAATGCGTGCATACTTGAACATTGAACAGTCTATCAACAACTAAATTGCGGATGGAGAATTATTAAGAGGATGTTCATTGAGATTTAAATGTCGGGCAAATTAGTTTGACAGGTTAACCTAATAGCACAATTTGACAAAATATTCATCCTCTCATCATATAATATGCTTAGAGTTAATATCGTGCCAAGACTAGACAGAAATAGAAATTATGCTTCCTCTCAATTTGAGGGTATATGTATCATCGTATAAGATACATGGTGCTTTAAGATTCCATGTAACTGAAACTCAACAAATGCTTCACAGTAAAATGACTCGAAAACTTCTGATAAAAGAATAAATATACAACGGACAACATTTATATTTTTCCTTTTAATATAAAAAGTACATAATTTTGAAAAGAAAAACTGACACAATAAATCCAATTGAAAAGGAGGGAAAAGAATATATTGACCTTCCATAACTTCTAGCATCTATTAGAGATTAATGGTAATATTCAACCAAGCAATCATGTCTACTTACCACCACGTCAATCCAAAGAACAAAGTACAGTCTTCCAGTATAGAAAGGATATGGTACAATCTAAAATTTATTCACTTCTGCAGGTTCAATACATCTTTCTCTTACATACATATTCCAAAAAGAACATATTTTTTCCCTTGTTTCAACTCCTCACATCATAAAGATGAAGCAGTAGACATATATTTCCTTGATCTCCTAAGCCATTTCATTGCTAGTTTAAGCATTGTATATTTATGTACCAAAATTACTAACTGCAATCCCTAATAACTTTAATTGAGATAGAAATCAGAATGTAGGTAATTAAATAAAGTTTCAAAGGCCTTTTGGTGCTGATGGTTGATGCATAGTTATCCATCTCAGTGCCAGTTTTTTAAACCACAGCAAGAAAATTTGAAAGACTTGCAGCTACTCACTTTGATGTGAAGGATGGGGAGAACGGTCTATTGCTTGAAGTTCTCTGGCTGGCAAACAGGGAAGCAAAGCAGCTTCCAAAGCCATAACACACGAAACCATATCATCCTTTGAGGGAGGAGAAGATGGCAGTTGGGGATCACCTATGTGCTGTTGCTCAATTACTTGCCGATCACCCATATTCCTTTTCAGCCTGCCAATGTAGAAAGATAGGATTAACGAAAATTCTGCCTATCCACACTACATACAAATTTCATGGAATAACATAAAATATTAAGTGTGCTTGACAAAGCCTTCATTTCCATGCCACAAAATAAAATAAAATAAAATAAAAATACTCTAATATAAACAGAAAACAAAAAGTTAAATCGAGAAAAACAGTGTTTTTCCCATTAAATTTTTTTGTGTGGAATTTTTTCCTTTGTCGTATACATTAAACAATCGAGATTAACACAAAAATTAATAAATAAATATTTTGCTGGGTAAATTTCAGTTTTGAATAACATTTTTTCCAATTTCAATCCATTTTTTAATAAAGAGAATAATCACGTTTCTGCATATCGAATGAACAAGAAAAAATATGCTACCCTCGACAAGCATCACTGGTGAAAAGGGTCCAATTCACTAATTCGGTGACAAGTAACGAAGAAATAAAAGTCGAGGAGCAAAACCAACCAGAGTTAGATAAATAGCAATGAAACCTACTAAAATTTTAAACTGCAATTACAGAAAAAACTAAGAATAACCATGGCAACACCGCATGGAGAGGATTTGAAACAAGGAAACTCACGTGATAGCGACTGAGAAGATGACGCGCGTGAGTGAAGACTAGAGATGAAGAAGAGTGAAGATGCATTTGGGTTTCCATATTAGATTCATAAACCTAATTTCGCTTCTTTTGGGAAACCCTAATAGTTAAATTCAAATTTTATTGATACAGCTTTCAATTCTTCTACATCTTTCTAATAACTAATTAAAAGATTAATATTTTTATTTGTATAATTAATTCATTTCGAATTTTTTTTTTTTTTATGTTGAGTAGAAAATGAAATGAAATTATTTAGTTACTTCTATTTGTAAAATGAAACAGGAAACTCAATACACAAAATTCTTTATTTATAATATAATTTTTAATAATAAAATAATGAAGTATCATCTTTTAAAACATTGATAATTTAAACTATTTTTTAAGTCTTCGGTGTCTATAATTTAAATATTAAAATTTATGCTACAAATAAATGTACTTCCAATTAATAAATTGATTTTTTTTATTCAGAAGTAAATTTTTTAGATGAACATACTATCCTCAAAATATATTCTAAAAAATAATTAAAATCCAACCTTTTTCTAAATTTAATTTTTTAGAAAATTAATATTTTAGTTATCTAACTTTTACTTTGTATTAATCTTTTAACATTTTCTTTCACCTAGTTTGATCATAAAAAAATGTTCTAAAATTGGGAAGGTAGTTTAGGTGTGTAACCAGTTTTTTAAAATGAATTTTGTAAAACTATGTTTTTTAAATGTCGTGTTGAAATACTAGATTTACATTTTAATAAATTTGACATACTAAAATGAGTACTTTTTTCATTTAAGGAATTAAAAAAAATGCCCTTGTTTTTGGAAAACAAATAAATAATTAAATAAAAAATTAGAAATAAAGAGTTGCAAGTTATTTTTACTAAATCTTTTAATTGTTATCCTAATAAATTATTTAATGTAAGAGAGCAAAATTTTTATTTTGGTTGAGAAAAGATAGATCAGTACCATCTCTGTAGGAATTAGTTTTTTGTGAAAAGCTTAAAAATAATATATAAATAATATACTTTTTAAAAAATAAACAAATATAAAAAATACTTACTTTTCTAACTTTTTGAAGGAAAAAAAAAATCATTTTTTCACTTCAAAAAGTCTTCTTTTTTTTCATTGAGCATGACACACAGAGACAGGGTGCGAAAAAAACTTCAATTTTTTTTCTTGTGTGTCCTCCCCCAACATCCTAACACAGAGCAAGCATAGACTCTGAATCTATAACTAAATGGGAAATAATTTGGTACTAGTTTTTAAACAAGAACATGAATCATCTGACCCAGAAAGGAACCTGGTTTTACCATGCAATGGTAACACCATTTTATTTACATAAACTTGTGTCTAAGTTTAATGATCCGTTTCAGAAGATACTGATAGTACATTATAGTCTTGTGTCTTGGGGGTAGAATTAACAGGTAAACTGACACGCTCTTTCCCTTCTGGCTTAGAAGATGCATTGCCATACCATATCATTCCCGCTATTGCAATGGCCATGCCCAGAATCACTTGTAAATTCAGACCTTCTTTTCCAAAGAAAACAAATCCTAAGGCAAGTACCAGAATTGTCTTCATGTGGCCAAGCACTTGGAAGGATACGGCTGTGAATCTGCCAATGCAGATGAACTGGCTCAGGTTTGTTCCTACTGCGATGGTGCAAGAGATAATGATCAACAACTGCACAGACATGGAGTAGATGTAGATTAGTTTAGTACTACTTCTGTTTCAACATAATTGCAAACAAACAACAACTATGTTCCTTGTTGAAACAATTTTAATGAAATAACGTTTTGAACTAGTTTATCTGGAACAAATTAGAAACAAACAACATAGTTTTTCATTGAAAACATCAATCATGTCAGTGTCTTTTTTAGGCACTGTATGGTGGTGTATTGTTTGCAGGATCCTGATTTTTCAACTTGTTTCTATAGCATGTCTTTCAGCTTAAACATTCTAGAAGAGAGCTGGAATTGATATGTGCACAAGATTTTTATGGTGCTGGAAAATTATGGTTATAGAGAATAAAAAACATTCATGTAACAACAGAGAGATAAGATCCACAACATAATGATTAACACTAGGTATGTGTCAAGAATCAATAAAACATGTAATTAGGTAGCATATGGAAAGAGAAGCTTACAGTGGATGTCAAACCATAGTTGTAGGCATCAACTCGTTTGTTTGTCAACCAAAAGTCCACAAAAGGACCTACTAGCAGTAAACTTGCGGCTTGGACTGGTGCAGTGTGACCTAACAAGTTAAACGATCCAAGAGAATACTTCCGCTGAAGAAGATGCACATACTGCAAAAAACAGAAGTGCAATATCAGCTAAAAAAATTATAGATCATGAATGCCAAATAAAGCAGTAAGAGTTATAATTGGAATGATCTGATATAAGTTACATAATTCTGCCAAAATATGCATCAAACCCATGATCAGAACCCAACTTTACAAAGAAAATTTTCTGCAGACTTCCTATTTTGTCAGTTTTAGATATACAATAAGCTAAGTTTAATAAATTTTTATCTATAACATTTATAATAAAAATACTCCCTCGATGTACCTATTTTATATTGATATACTGCAATGCCTCAATTAAGATTCAGGGTTGATATAGTGTTAGTACTATGTTACTTACATACTGCTGCAGTGAGGTGCTCCAAACTGCAACTGCAGCAGCTATGAAACCCTTGGCATTGACGCTGACATCAGTGACAGTACATACAGCTACACCAAAGAGAACTAGAGAAATGCTAAGTTTTGTGTCCCTTGAATATCGTACGTTGTCCAAGATAACTTCCAAGAAACAAGACACCGGAATCATACTCAGCTTAGCAATCTGAAATTTTCATTTCATAGGAAAGAAATACTATAAATACCAATATGTTTCACTGGCAGTGTTCAATTGTGATACTTAAAGTAAATTCCAGATGTTACCTGATAGAAACCGACCGAGTTCCACATTAAACTAACATTCATTCCGACGATAGAGAAATTTGCAAATAAGACAAATTTGATAAGATCGGGTAAGGGAAGATGAGAGGTTTGGATATATCCCAGCCACTTAAGAAAGAGTGTCAGCAAGGTAGTTGTGGCAAAATGCAAACCAGTTAACGTTGTTGCTGCATAATAGTATACCATATACAATGTCAAAACTCACGGGTAGTAGGGAACTTCAAAGGTAATATATTACCTGGCATAAGAAGAAACCATGAATTACATCCTTCTTTGATCAAATGGTTATAAAAGAAATTTTAAATCATTCATCGAGTGTTATTCTCAGCACTTGGTTATTGTAACTCTAGGGTTTATACATATATATTATGTCACCTCTCTTCTTATCATAAGTAGTATTGTTGTCTATAAACAACACCACTGATGCAAAGCTTGAACCTAATTCAACTAACACCATTATTCTCTCAGATCTACTGCACATGAGCATTAAAAGACAGGCTCAATGAATGCATTGTAACTCAAAAGCAATGAACTACAGAGAAATTAGAATGAAAGAGGGAGAGCAATTATCTGGGGCTAGAGAAAAGTACAGAAACGTTATACCAAAGCTGAAACCATATGTAGCCATGAGGGCTTTATTCACAAGGATTATCCCCACAGATGTGACTATATTGAACATCCATGACGCCACATCAATTGCAGTCTTCCTATCACCCTTGGTTGCAGAAGACATACTCACTGTATCACAAAGTTTGAAAACCAATGACTTTGTCTGCATTCGAAGACATATCATCAGAAGTGGCACAGGTTCCAACGAAACAAGTTAAACTCTCTTTTTACACACACACACACACCTTTCTTTACTACTTTTAAAACAGTTGGATCTGGATCTGTTACAATTTGTTTTCTATAAATATGTCCCAGAAACACTTTAACAGAGCATTTAAAGAAGAGAACGACAAAACATTTTCAAACTGTTCTGCTTGTTGGTTTTCAAAGCACTTATTTCCACAACAATCTTCGGAACTTGTACTCGAAATTTATTTCTGAAAAGTGCCAAACCAAGTGTGTGAACAAACACAACTCGTTTCATGTGTCTTAAGCATGTAAAACCAGCAAAAAAAAGAGAAAAAAATGAAAAAACTAATGAAGATTGCTTTGCTCAATTACCAGAATGGCAGCAGGTACCTGACCACTACAAAGAGTGAGCTCTTCCTGACGATCAACAAACCTAGAAAACAAAAAGACTAATTAAGCATGAATGTGAAGCAAATCTGATATCCCTTTTATACAACTTCATCTTTTTAGAAAAAGAGGTAACAGATTACAAGATAAGTCTTGTGAGAATTTCATCTTAGAATTTTCAATATAAAAAAGATGTGATATTTTCAAGACACCAAACAGAACCCTCAACTCACAATAGAGTTCAGTTCCGAGGAACAGGATCATAATAAAACTGCAACAACTTCAAAACAAGAAACTAATAAATAACAATACTAATAACTTGAACAAAATGTTACTCCAAACGGAATTCAAAAAGACGCGATCAGTTATGAAGAAGTAAACCATAGGAACAGTGGCAGGAACCTTGGTTGTTCTCCAATTGAAAGAAGACCCCAAAACGACGACGTAGGTGGTGAGAGGAGGTTGTGGGAGAAGAAAAATCACATATATAGAGAGAGAGAAAACAAGTTTCGGTTCGGTTGTGTTCTGTTCGGTGTTTTTGTACTTTGTTGTTTCTCTTCTCTCTTTGAACTCTTTTTGGTTCTTAAAACGTGATTCTGGCGCGTGTGCTTTTTGTAACGTTCTGGTTCAGTGAGGTTGGGGAGGGAAGCAGCAACAGCGTAAACGCAATGTCATGAAGAACAACGGTCTATTTTGTACACAGCGACACAAAATTTAATGCGTTAATTAATCATTTGTGTCAAAGAATTTGTGTTAATGTGTATTTGCATGTTACGTGTCCACCGTTGATAGTTTATTGTTACCATAAATTTAAGGTTTGTTTGAGCCCAAAATTCGATGGCCTGTCGCAAAAATAATTGTGGTTGTGCTTCCTGCCTTCTCTCACAAATATTGGTATATAGATCAGTGCTCGATTATTTCAAATTATACTTTTTTTAAAAATTATATAAAAAAAAATGTTTTAAAACAATCCAAAAGGTCCCTAAATTTCTGTCATGTAGTAATAAAAAATTGAGAAAAATGAAATCAAATTTGTATTTATTACTTGAGAATTCTCACATCAAATGATAAATTTAAATTATAATGAGTACGATATCTATTTTGCACGTCAATTTTATGAGACTGTTTTTTAAAGCTATTATGACATATCTTACTTTGCTAGTTTTTTTTTCTAGTTTTTCTATTATGTTTTTAAAATAAATTAATTTTAATATGTCAAAAAAGTTTTTATGAATAATAGTACGTTAGTATATGATAATAATTTAATGTTATTAAGTTAATATATAAAATAAATTTATATTTATTAAAAATAAAATGAAATTAATAGAGAAATTAATTTTTGATGAATAAAAAAAAGAAAAAAAGAAAAATAGTTTTATAGATAAAAGGTAAAAATAACCGTTAATTTTAAAAAATTTAATAAATAATTATATTGTAAATTATAGAATTAACATTATGAGACGTGGATACAAAAGAGAGAATTTCTTTATATATTGTTATAGATGTTAGAACATGAAAATTACTTATAAATCGATGTATTTTGAAGATACAAAATAAAGATAGTCAATGTTTCAGTAAATCATCCAAATTTATTATGGATCTAAGATCTTAAGTCAGCGAAGACAACTAAAATTATTTGAGTCTCAATCAAACAACTTTTTAAATATAAAAATAAAGAATTAAAGAAAGTAAAATCAAAGGACAAATATATAAGATTAAGAAGATAAAATATATTTTTTTTAAATATCGAATAATAATTTTAACGAAATCCGGGAACATTTGTTTAGTCTCAACTACATGATAAGTCTCTCAGTCAGCATCATCATGAGACTCTTCTTACAAACATTGAATCTTATACCGAGAATATTGATTCATCGATAGACGTACACAACAAATGTGTTTTGAAGATCTTGTAAATAAAATTGAATTATAACGTATAAATCAAACATATTCTTCGTCATACAAATAACTTTCGTAAAATTGTTAAACATATACCTACCTACTAAAAAAATGGTTCCGTAAACAATAAATTATTTTGTTCTTGTGTTGTTTTTTATACTTGGGTAGGGACATCGCTTGTGGGTAGTGGAGTAAAGAGAGAAAAGAAATAAATGGTTGATCAAATCAAAACTTTTCTTTTCTATTTTGGGTTTTGTCTAATTATCTGTACTTAGTTTTGTGTGTGTGTTAATGTTGAGAGTGAAACCAAAGAATATTAAAGGCGATATTAGAAACGCAAACAAAAAGTCTAATTAAGAAGTTTAAATAAAAAACTTATTTGTCTGATTTTGGTGTGAGGTTGGGGCGTTGGGCAGTGCCATAAGGAGAGTGAGGACAGGTTTTGAGTCATTTTCTTTGCATCCTTTTTGAATTTGTCCATGGCGTCTTCATTAGCCACCATGAATTCTTGTGTCCTTTTTATTTCCCTTTTCTCAAATCAAAGTGGTTTTTTCTGATGGATGCAAAGAAATTTTCAGAAAGGTTAAAAAAAAAGTTACAATGTATCAATCATATGTCATCATCTTGCTTTTCTTTTTGGTTTTAAATTAATTAAACGATGTGGGGTTAAATGCACATAAGATTGGAAATGTGTTTTGTTTGGTAATCAAAAGTTTGATGATCTAGTTGACTTAGTTTTTGGGTGATTTATTTTAGTTTTTAAACATTGTATTTTTTTTTTATTATTATTATTAACTTTGTCTAGTTCATTTTTATATTAATGACTTTGTGTTGTTATTAAGAACTTTATTTTGAATATTAATATAAAGATTTATTTTTTTGAAATTTGAATTACTAAAATTATAATATTTTTTTGTTAAATTTATCACATTGTGTTAACTATGTTTAATATATTTTTTTTGTGTTTTAATATATATTGGGTCAATCACATTAATTAGTGATATAATTGTTTGATTAGGAATGACAAGAATTTAAGCCACCGGCTTTTGTTGGATAAAATCTGCAACAGTATAAAATAGATATTTTCAAAGGACGAGGAGTATAAGTATTTTAATGGTTCACGATACAGTGATAATTGTATCCATAGTAATGAATATTCACCATACATTGTCAAAAAAAAATTATTTTGGTATTTCTTTTAGAAAATCAAAATAAAATCACCAGCAAGAAAAGTGTTGTTGATTGAAAAATTATTTATGAATTTAATATTTTTTATTAAGCCTAATAAAATTAGTGTTATATTTAGAGAAACTAACTATATTTTATGATGCAACTTGCTTTAATTTGTTGTTGGAAAGACTACTTTTAATTGCATTGATATTTTATTGTATGATTTTATATTGGATTATATTTTAAGATAAAAAAAAATTGTTTCAGTTTATATTTGGAAAAAAAAAGTGTATATTCACGAGTATCTATAAATATCTGTAAGTAAAAAATAATTTAGGAGTATTTTTTCGAGCAATTAATAGCTCTGTGGCTCCAATTTATTAACATTCCTAGATCTAATCTTTAAAGAGTATCTTGATGAAGTCCATGATCGTTTGAAAAGGTTTGAAGAAAAAACAATGAAATACTATTAATACTACGAAATTAAGTGAAAGATTCGTTGTAGATTAAGTTCTTAAGTGAAGAGATAAAATAATATTTTTATTTAATTTAAATATATAGACAACGATTCTTATTTTTCTTATTAGACTTAAATTATGAACTATATTTGTTTATAATCTGGAATTATACAATTCCAAATGTATATTTACATTACGATTTGCATCATCCATAATGTAATTTATTTTTTAAAATTTATTATATGAATTGTACAATATAAATTTGTTTTACGCATAGTATAATTTAAAATATTTACACAATCTAAAAATAATCTTCGTAAGAGTATAATTGGAACTTTCGCAAGTATGGGTGCATAAAGAAAACATGGGTGCAGGAAGAAATTTCCTGGACCAAATGGTAAGATAAATTGGTCCTTTAGTAATATTTCAAGTTTGAGCAGTTGAAAACTCAAACTATAGATTTGCAAAATGAAATACTAAAATTTAAAACATTTGTTAGAAACAAACAAACAATCTCCGCAGTTTCAAACAAGCCATAATTTATCACTAACATTTCGAAACCAGCTTTGAGAGTTTTCACGAAAAACTCTCAAAGTGACTGATACCATTTTGTAACAAGTTAAACTACTTTTGAAAGTTGCTCCATACCCCTTTTACAAATCTCTTCTACTAGCCAAGTAGTACATAGTACCAGACATAAAACACTGGAGATGATGAGAACAAGATTGAGTACTATCCATAAAGAGTAATCAGTAAACTTGATAGGCAATTTCAGTTCGAGTTTCTTTCTCTCAACTTCTACAAAAGAATCTAAATATCATGTTCAAAACACAGAGAGAATACAGACCATATGAATGGTGATCACCTCCTCACTGGTGGTACACCCCTTCCAGGTGCAGCTCCACGACCAGCAGCTTGAGCCTACACAAGCAAAGAGGAGTTAACATGTGTCACATGGTACGTCCTTAACTAGGAAGATACCAAATAAACATTTTTTGATGCTAAATTTGTACCGATAAACTAATGATGAATAAATAAAAGAAGAATGTACGAACCTTTGCTCGCATTGCAACAGCTCTGCCCCTACCAACACCGAGTGATGCACCCTTGCCCTTCAAGAGATTCACAAAGCATAAAACACTAAAGCAAACGTAAAACAACCAGAGAGTACTTTATAACTTGGAAATACGAAGATACCTTGATTCTTGCATCCAAACGCTTAAACATAGGAGCATTCTTCAGCATGTCTGGTATGACCATAAACCTGCAAATTCTCAACCTGTCAAAGCACTATCCTTACAGAAAAAGCAATCTACAAATTCAACATTACTCATGATATAAAATTTTACTTGGTATATAAAATTTATGAAGTTACTGAGCAACATATGATCCATACCTGACTTTGCTTCCTCGAATAAACACGTGCTCAAGTTGCGATGTTTTTCCATCCTGGAAAGGATTTAGCCAATATTAGCAACTAATGTAAATTAATGGGTTTTGACAAATATACTTTAAATTATATTATATCAGACATCCCAAAAACATTGAAAAAAAAATACAAAAAATGCAATTTCAGAAGCTCCTCCTGTACCCAGAATCATTATACCCCACGAAATACATAGTTGAAAATGGAATAGTACAAAGTGTACGGATGTAAGGTCAATACTCAGAAATTTTCCTAATTAATCCCACCCGAACCTTAAATTCAAGTCAGGTCCATAATAGAGACCCACGGACAGGCATAGCACAACATATCAAGAGCAAATGGTGCCTCCGTAGGTCTCATGGATGTTTGCACACAAAGGTGGTGTAAACCCTCCCTAAACCTACTATTATTCCTTCCCAACAAACATGCCTCAATCTGAATTTGCTCATACTGAATGGAACTTCAAACTTCAAAGAAATTCAACCAATACATAAGACTAACAAACTGAAGGGTAACTAAAGGGACCAGAGTCAATTATCCTTCTCCATGGCCAGTTATGCTCCCCTTCCTCAAGGGTTATGAACTTTGTAATGGTTTACTACCCCCAAAATCTCAAAATTAACTCTATAAATGGCCCTGCAATGTTCATAGTTTAACTCAAAAATTCTCTTTTTGTTCTTGCTCCCACGATTACCACCTTTCCGTTACTCACACAACAACACAAAGACAACTAAAAACCCTATTTAAAGCTCACACAATAGCACAAAGACAACTAAAAACCCTATACAAACCATGATTTCTTAAACTCACTTGACATCATAACAAGTCTAACCCTAAATTGAACCATTTCTGGCATAAAAGAAAAATAGGAGAAGAAAAAAAACCTTTGCAGTGTAGGTGATGCTCTCGAGTTGACAGTTCCAATTGTCCTCGCATTCGATCATGCTCCCTCTGTAGAGTTCTCCGCTCTTGAGCTCCACCGTCACCACGTGTCCCGAAGCCTCGTGGAGAAGCTTCACCGGAATTCCCAAACTTCTGCTCATGATGGCTCTTCGCTTTCTCTCTCAAACAAACGCAAAAACCCTACTTCACTGAAACACCAAGATTTGAGATTTGTATTGCATTCACTATAACTATTCACTATACCCTAATTTTTTCCTCTCTACCCTTCACACTATTTTTTTTATATACTAATTTATTTCGCTCCAAGGGATTGGGTATTATCGGTACCCGCTACCCGAATCCGATTCTGATTTTTTTTTTTATTTTGGAATTTGCTAACTTGACTCTAAAAATGATTACATTATTCAATTTAAAATTAAAAAAATATGATTCTATTTTTAATTTTATAAATATGTTTTGTTTCCATTTTTTTGCTTTTAGTTATCTAAATTGAGCGGAACTTTAAACAATTTGTTTTTTATCATTTAATGCAGTCGTTCATTTTTGTGTAAGGAAGAAACTTCCAAATCTCAATTTTCAAATCAAGGCGGGCTTAAGGCCTGTATATGTAAAATTCTTGTTATGGACTCTTTAGAAAAAAACTCTCTAGAAAATATAATAATAATATATTTTTATTAAATTAATTGTAAAATAGTATTTAAGAATAAAATTTAATAAAAATATTATGAGTGATTTTTAATCTTATTGCTACTATAAACGATATTTTTTTAATAAATTATAATTTTATTTAGGAAAAATGGATTAATTAATTATTTTATTTTTTTTAATACTGAATTCTTATTTTTATTTTTTTCTTCTTTTTATTTTCTTTAAATTCCCATACACCAATTCTACTTGGCTCATTGCTTTTTTCTTAATCATTGTTTCACTCATGCTTCTGTATGTTTCTCTTTCTTTCTTTCTTTATTTATTTATTTTTATTATTATTATTATTATTATTATAATTATTATTATTATTATTATTACCTGCTTGTGCTTAAGTCAATCCTGATTGCATGTTGCTCGATCAAATTACAATTGTATTTTATATTAAAAAAATGTTAATTTAGTAATCTTAAATCTAATACCGTGATAGTTTTTCATTATATAAATAAGTTTAATATATATTATTAAGTTTCCACTGAATTATTGATCTTTAAAATAATTACTTTTAATTGTTTATTGATGGTTAATTTCAAAATAAATTGTGCAAAATTATTAAAAAATTAAATTTAAATATTAAATTTAAGCATTTAATAATGAACAGAAATAAGCTTGAAATTTCAAAATAGCAAGTCTAAGGTCAAATTGTATTTATTGACAACAAAAAACATGTATTTATTGTTTTAACTCGTTATTTTTTATATATTTATTTTTAATACTATTTTATATATTTTTATTTCTTAAAAAAAAACATACAAGTATGTCGATTATAAAACATGAATTGAGTTATTAAAATTGTAATATCTCTTTAGAAATAATTTAGAATTGATTATTTTTCATACGTTGCAGATAAAAAAATTACCACGTTTCAAAGTGAATTTTAACAATTTAAAATATTTTTGTTATTTTATTTAGTATTAAAGAATTAAAATCACTTTACTATATACTTAAAAAATGTTTAAATTTTAGAAAATCTTTGAAACATAATTATTTGTTGATCTTGATTGATGAATCAAATTTATTTTCATAATTAAAAATATAAAAGGAAATTAAAGGATTTGAAATCATAAACCAATTAATATTTTTAACTATAAAAAAACAAATTATTTTCCAAATACATACATAACTTATAAAAATAATATTATCAATTTCGGTATAAGTTGCTTTATTCAAAAATAATTTTTAAAATTAAAATTAATAAAAACGTATTCAACATCAACCATGTGTCCATAAATATTAAACAAAATGACTTTATTATCTATTAAAGAATAATGTAAAATCAAATTAATTAAGATAATTTAATAAATAATTTATCTAAAAAAAATCTAAGAATAAAATTTAAATAAAATTATAATATATTTTATCATAAATTATTTTGTAAGTAAATAATATATAATTTTGGGTTAAGTATGTTTTTAGTCATTGAATTTTGATTCAGCATTGAAATTTGTTTCGAAATTTTGATACATTTTAGTCTTTAAACTTTATAAATGAATTAATATAATATTTTTAATTCAATAACGTTAATTTCTTTTTGTATGTGTCGAACGCTTAAACAAATTCAATATTATCATGAAACAAGTTTTACACGAAACAAGTTTTACACGTAAAAAAACATTGACGTATTAAAAATAATAAAAACTTATTTAATATTAATAATATTTCAACAAAAATTAAATATATCAACCTTTTTATTTACTAAAAATAAATATTTAATAAAATTAATTACAAAATTTAATAGAAAACTATTCATCACGGCAAGTTTAAAATATAATTTTTAAATAAAATTAAGAAATATTTTATAAATAAATAATACATAATTTTGTTAACCCTTGAGCCATTTAGTCGCCCTCTCTCATATTAGGTTCCAAAACTCTCTTGAACTAAAGAAACTTAATATCATCATTTTATAATTCTGTTATAATTCCCATAAAATTATTAACTTTTAATATTTCAAGTTTGAAAATATTTACAAATAATTTACCTTTATGTTCATTATTTATTTGTATTACACATACAGTTTTAAATGAGTACAATATAATTTACGGTTAAATATTTTTTTCGTCTCAAAATTATTATAAAAAAAAAATATGTTTTGCTTTTAAACTAAATTACCTATTATTTCGTCTCTTGTACCCCTTTAAGTTATATAAAACATTTTTAAAATAAAGGACATTAAATATTTTCTATGTAACAAATAATATTTCATAATAGAATAATTTGTTAGAACATAACTTTTATAAAATATTTAGAAGAAATAGATATACAAATTTAGTTTAAAAAGAAACACAATTTTTAAAAATACTTTATGGACGTAACATATTTAATTTTATGACTTCTTTCAATGTATAACGACTTTGGTTAAAAGAAATCCATAATATAAAATGTATTACGAAAAATAGTTTTATGTTATGAAATAAAGTGAATAACATAGAGAATGACGACAGATAATAGAGAAGAGAAGAAACAAGAGAAAATAGAGAATGAGAGAATAGGGAGCAACTCATCTGTGTCTTATTATTGATAGGAAGAGT